>CAFAAG010000014.1_pt1 | contig 17625 bp, 18 predicted proteins | sample 7267441 | NCBI WGS metagenome assembly CAFAAG01 (sample SAMEA6813978, study PRJEB35770) | uncultured Acidimicrobium sp. | biome: Freshwater; feature: Freshwater reservoir; material: water | place: Czech Republic | collected 2016-08-15 | depth 30m m | reverse complement strand
GTGAAAGGCGTTATCAAGGGCGACTGGGGTCAGCTAGGTGCCCAGGCTGTTGGTGCTGTCACCATCGTCATCGTCTGCGGCACGATTTCGTACGCATTCTTTGCATTGCAGAACAAGTTCACCAAGGGCGGTATTCGTTCAAAGGCCGAGGATGAAGTTGTAGGACTCGATATGGCGGAGATGGGTGTGCTCGCGTACCCAGAGTTCAGTGGTTCACACAAGTAGCAGTAGTGGAAGTAGCAGTAGTGGTAATAGCTATTTGGTGATGTAGTCGCCGAGAACTTGAGTTGTCCTCCCCAGTGATAACTCAAGTTCTCGTGCAAGACCATACGAAATTGTCGAAGCACGCAAACTTTTTTGAACATCACGAATCACCCAGCCGTGGGTTTTGTCTACCCACGTTGGGTGCATTACCGGTTTTTCGAAGACTGCTTTGCCAGACGAAGAAATGGTGAGCGCAGTTGTAGCAATTACTGCGTCTTGGCTGTTGATGGGCCAACGTTCGTCGGTGGGCAAATTGGATAATACATTGCCTAATCCGTACATCACCCACACGCCATTGACTTGGTTTGTTGGCTGCACCACATGTGCATGATGTCCAACGATCAAGTCAACAAGACCAGATGCGGTGAGTTCGTCGGCGATTGATGTTTGCATTGAATTGGCGTTCGAGTCTTTTTCGGTTCCCCAGTGCACGCTCACGATGGTGGCTTGTGACCCCAACTCGCGAGCACGTTGTGCGTCGCGCAAAATACGTTTTGTGTTAATGATGGCTGAGCGCCATTGCGTCTCATCGGGCATGATGAGGCCGTTATAACTAAACGTGTACGAAAGGTGAGAAATCTTGATGCCTCTGACTTCAAAGACAAGTGGCTCTATCTCGTCTGGTGTTCGCGCCATTCCCGATTGTTTTACGCCTACGTCTTGAAGTGCGTTGACGGTTGCATCGATGCCGTCGTTGCCTCGGTCGTAGGTGTGATTGCTCGCAGTTGAGCAACGATCAAATCCGGCATCGGCAATGGCAGTGGTGATTTCTTTTGGCACACCAAAGAATGGATAGGTCGAAAGCTCCTCGCCATCTGGCGCAATTGGCGTTTCGAGATGACAGACAGCAATGTCGACGCCACTGATTAATGGTTTGATATCTAGAAACATCGGGCGAAAGTCGTAGTCGAGTTGTGTTTCGGCAGTTGAGTTGGCAATTGCCGTGCGCTTGGCTTGATCGATGAGGGGAGTGTGCGAAAGTATGTCGCCAGTAAAAGCAAACGTGATGTTGGTTGGGTTGCTAGATGTAGCAGTAGTAGGGATCGACGATGTTGTACCGGAAGTTGTTGAAGTGCAACCTGTCGTGATGCAGGCCAACACAAACATCAATCGACTGCGTTTCACGCAACCAATCTATTGCGGCTTGATTACCGCCGAGCGCGCTTGTTATCGCGGATTGTTGGCAATGAACTCAACCATGATGTTGGCCAGTTCTTCGCCTTTGTTCTCTTGCAAGAAGTGCCCTGCGTCTTTGATCGTTACATGCGGCTGATTGGCTGCACCTGGCACGTCTCGCAAAAAGGCTTTTTCGCCACCTGCTGTGACCGGATCTTGATCGCTGAACGTGCACAAGAATGGCTTCTCAAATTTGCGAAGTACGCCCCATGCGATCTCATTGTCACGGTTGGACGGGTCATCAATTGTCACTGGAACGAATGTTGGGAAGATGCGAGCGCCAGACTTGTAGCTCTCATCTGGGAATGGTGCGTCATATGCCTCAACTTCTGCAGGCGAAAGTGTTTTGAGGCTGCCGCCATTGACGATGGTGCCAACTGGAAATGTAGGAGTGGTTTGTGAGAAGTTGCGCCACTGCATGAACGCATCATTCGAAGAAAAATCAACTTTGCGACCAATTGGCAAACCGGTATTGCCGGCAACGACTCGATCAAATCGTTCTGGTTCGGCGGTTACGAGTCGCAGACCCACAAGTCCGCCCCAGTCTTGACCGAAGAATGTGATGTGGCGAAGTTGCAGTTTGTCAAAAATTAATTCGCTCATCCATGCAACGTGCCTGGCGTATGAATAATCGGTTTGCTCTGTTGGTTTGTCGGAGCGACCAAAACCAACCAAGTCTGGGGCGATAACCCGGTGTCCTGCAGCGAGCAGGATTGGAATCATTTTGCGATAGAGGTAGCACCACGATGGCTCGCCGTGCATCAACAGCACTGGGTCTGCATCGCGCGGGCCTTCATCGATGTAATGCACGCGCAGCGTGCCGCCCTCGAGGTCGGAGATATCGCAATAGTGGGGCTCGTAGTTATAGCCATCGAGATTGGCAAAACGTTCGTCGGGTGTGCGCAATGTTTTCATGTTGTAGGCCTTTGTGTTTATGTTTGTGGTTTCGATTTTTGCAGTATTAACAGTTAGATCGTTGTTGCGGTGAGATCGTCGCCGAGCACGATTTCGCCCGCAAAGTGCGCGGCGGCAAGTGCGCGCCATTCTTCTTCTTGGCCTGGCTGAATGCTCGGTACGTAGTGCGTCAAAATTAATTTCTTGACCCCAGCACGTGTTGCCGTTTGTGCGGCCTGCTCGACTGTTGAGTGATAATCCAAAATGTCGAGGAAGCGTTTGTTTTTGACAAGGCTGACAAGCTCTGCACGAATCACTGTCTGCACGTATGCATCGGCACCTTTGCAAATGGCGTCCAGGGTTTCGCACGGTATGCCGTCTCCGCCGAGCACAACTGATTTGCCCTCGTGTTCGATGCGATACGAAACAGTTGGTTCAACAGGTGCGTGATTGGTCTCGCCAACCGAAACCTGTGCTTCGCCGAGCGTGAATGTCATGCCAGGTATAACTTCGGTGACGATGATTTTTGGTTGCCACCACAACGTGTCGGGGTGATGCGCGAGCCGGTAACTGATGTCGGGTGCAAGTGATGCGAGGATTCCGTTGACCACTTCTTGCGTGCGTGGTGGTCCGTAAACGTGGAGTGGAGTTTCGGCCTGGCTCATGATGTAGTGCGTGGTGATGACATCGTTGAGATCGGTGAGGTGATCACTGTGCAGATGAGTGATGAGTACGCCCGACAAGAAGATGGGTAATGAACCTGCTCCAGTGAGTCGCATCACCACGGCGCGACCAGCGTCGACCAAAATTTGAGTTGCGCCGGCTTTTACCAACGTTGCTGGGCCACCACGCTTAGCGTCTGGCATTGGACTTCCTGTGCCGAGCAAAATGACTTCCATGAGGTCTCCAGTAGTTGTTCAACTGTCTGTGCATTTATTGGTGCGATTGTAAACATAGCAATCTTTTTGCATACACTATGAGAAAACTTGGTCAATGCAAGAATCGGAACCGAAGTAGTCGAAAGATGGGGAAGAGTGAGATGGCTCAAAACAAATCGGTACACCCAAACGAACCGCATTTTGCAGGAACAATCGATTCGTCATATCAGACGTCTTTGCCAGCATGGCCCGAGCTACCAAAGGGTCTGCACGGGGCCAACGTCATCACCATCGTTTTTGATGACATGGGTTTCTCGCACCCAAGTTGTTTTGGCAGCACACTGCACACGCCCAATATCGATCGCCTTGCACAAAACGGTTTGCGTTACACGGGCTTTCACACCACAGCGTTGTGCTCGCCTTCGCGCGCAAGTTTGCTGACTGGTCGCAATCATCACGCTGTCGGTATGCGTGGAGTTTCAAACTGGAACACAGGTTTTCCAAACATGCGCGGGGGCATCACTCCGAAGGCAGCAACAATGGCCGAAGTATTACGGCTCGAAGGTTATGCAACATTGTGTGCAGGCAAGTGGCACCTTGCACCAATGGAAGAGTGCACTGCGGCAGGCCCACACACCAACTGGCCACTGCAAAAAGGATTCGATCGCTTTTACGGATTTTTGAATGGCGAGACCGATCAGTTTTATCCTGAACTTACTCAAGACAACCAACATATTTTGCCGCCGCGCACTCCAGAAGAGGGCTATCACCTCTCAGAAGATCTTGTTGATCAGTCAACAACGTGGATTCGTGATTTGGTTTCGGTGCGACCCGATCGTCCGTTTTATTTGTATCTCGCATTCGGAGCACAGCATGCACCGCACCATGCGCCCGATAGCTATTTAGCAAAATGGCGCGGCAAGTTTGACGAAGGTTGGGACGTGCATCGCGATGTTTGGTTTAAGCGACAGATCGAGATGGGCATTGTTCCGCCCGACACTGTGCTTTCGCCGCGCAACCCTGGCGTACGCCCATGGGTCGAGTTGACTGCCAATGAAAAATTGTTTGCCTGTCGTTTGCAAGAAGCTTTTGCAGCAATGCTCGATCACACCGACGCGCAGATTGGTCGCTTGCTCGACTTTCTCGACAAACACAATCTGACCGACAACACCATGATTGCATTGCTGTCGGACAACGGTGCGAGTCGTGAAGGTGGACCACAAGGTGTTGTTGATGAATTCAGTTTTTTCAACAGCATGTGGGAAGACGTGGATGACATGGTCGCCAACCGACTTGACGACATCGGCACAAAGAACGCGCACTCCAACTATCCGTGGGGCTGGTCGCAAGTGGGCAATACGCCAAGTCGTTGGTACAAGTCGCAAACATACGGTGGCGGTATTCGTGACTCGCTGATTCTTCACTGGCCAAAAGGAATAGATCAACCAGGAGGCATTCGTCCACAGTTTTGTCACATCACCGACATTGCACCAACGGTGTATGACGCGCTCGGCATCACTGTTCCGTCTGTAGTCAATGGGCACGGACAGATGCCGATGCACGGCGAGAGCCTGACATACACGTTCAATACTTCAACGCGAGAGACCAAGCGGGGACCGCAATATTTTGAAATGATGGGGCATCGCGCGATCTGGGCCGACGGTTATAAGGCAGTGACATTTCACGATCAAAACGTGCCGTATGAAAACGATACGTGGGGTTTGTACAAACTCGACGAAGATTTTTCGGAGATGCATGACTTGTCAGTGAAGCAACCAGCAAAGCTCAAAGAAATGATTGCGCTGTGGTGGGAGCAAGCCGAGTTGCATGGTGTGCTGCCACTGGACGACCGTGGCATCGAGATCTTCGGTTCAAAGTCGCGTCCTGGTTCGCCGCATTATGGCAACACCTATACGTACTATCCACCTGTTGCACACATTCCGGCAGATGCATGCCCATTGTTGAGCGGTCGGGCCTGGACGATTACTGCGGACATCATCGTTGGCAATCAACCAGTTGAAGGCGTGATCTATGCACGCGGCGCACACAACATTGGACACTCGTTCTTCGTCAAGGATTCTGTTTTGCACTTTGACTACAACGCGCTCGGCAAACATCAGCGGGCGAGTGCGCCGATTTCATTGCAGCCCGGCAATCATCAACTTGGTGTTCGATTTGATCGTGAAGATTCCACAGGAACGATCACGCTTACGGTCGATGGAAAAGATGTTGGCTCGGTGCATATCCCGAAGATTGTGCGAGTACTCGGCTCAATGGGGATGGATTTAGGGAGCGATCAGTTGTCGCCTGTGGTGAGTGACTATGTTCCACCATTTGCGTTTAACTCGACTCTCTCGAAAGTGCATTTCGAAATTCGAAGTCGAGCAACCAAAGCAGACATTGATGCGTTTTTAATCACAGAAGCAGCAAAGGAATAACACGCGTATGTCAAACGATTTGATCCTTGATTCATTGCAGCGCCGCATGAAGGCCTTGCATTCGCTCTACGACCAGGCTTTGAGCACGATGACGATTGATCATGTCAATCACTTTGAGCGCGAGGGTGTAATGCCAATTGCATTCAGTCTTTTTCACATTGTCAATGTGATCGACGGCTCGTTCATGCTGATCACTGGTGTAGCCCCGATCTGGAACGATGAGTGGAAGGCCCGTGTTAACCCATCTATCGCCGATCATGGCAAGCACAAAACAGTGGAAGAAATGGTCGGCCAACGCATTGGTAATTACGAAGCATTTCAGGAGTACTTGCAATTGGTTTTTGGACGCGTGCATTCATGGCTCGCTACCTTGGATCCAAACGAACTGACCCGTGTCGTGATTGCACGGCCGTTTCCACCGCAGATTGAGTCCACATATTCAGCTCGTGTTGCGGGCGACGTGGGTATCACGGTTTTGGATGCGGTTGAGTGCTGGATTTATCAACACGGATTGCGCCACATGGGCGAGATTGAGCTCGCTCGTGGGCTTGTTGGTCTTGGGGGAATGACGAGCTAAAAATTCGCAGCGCTTTTAGCGCTGCGGACCACGGATGAGTTTGCCTGGCAACTCTCCGGTGAACGCATCATTTTCAACTGTCTGCACACCACTAACAAAAGTCTTGTTGTAACCACGCGCAGTTTGCACGAGGCGTCGACCCTGAGCAGGTAAGTCGTAGGCCATGTAGGGCATATCGAAACCCAGCTCATCAAAATTGATCATGTTGAGGTCTGCTTTCATGCCAGGGGCAACAATGCCGCGGTCAAGCAGTCCGTGTATTTCGGCGGTTTGCCGTGTTTGACGATAGACGATGTGTTCAAGGGAAAGTTTTGGGCCACGCGTGCGATCACGTGCCCAGTGCGTGAGCATAAATGTCGGCATGCCGCCGTCGCAGATGGCGCCACAATGTGCTCCTGCATCGCTGAGACCGTTTCGTGTTTGTGGATGTTGCATCATCTCAAATGTCATTGAAAGATCGCCGTAGATGTAATTGAAGAAAGGCGAGTAGATGATGCCCTTGCCATCGTTGGTCAGCAGATGGTCGACGATCAATTGCATCGGTGCAACACCAGTGCGCTTTGCTATTTCGCCAATTGCTGTGCTTGGATGCGGTTCGTAATCGATGTTGGCAGTAGTGACTGGGTACATGCGGTGCAAAGATTTTGTGACGAGCCCGTTGTAAAAACCGTCGGTTGGTATCTCGCTCACAAAGCGTGCACGTCGCACTGGGTCTTTGAGCGCGGCAATGCGCTCGGCAAATGGCAAGTGAGCTACTTCGTGATATGCGGGATGGGCGAGCAATGGATGCACACTGCCCTCAAGGCACATCAAGATTCCGATGGACCTGCCAGCGGTTTGAGCAACGATCTTTTCTCCATCGGCATGCGCCTTCGTGAGCAGCGCAAGAGTTTTGCGCCATACTTCGCTGCCGTCATCCAGCTGATTGACGTTGACGCTGACAGTGGCTCCCGATCGGCGGGCGAGCTCTTGCATCCATGGCCATTCGTCAACAGGCACGCGCGAATGCTCGGGAGAAAACTGGAAGATGCCGTGACCCACTCGCTTCATTGCGTCGGCAATACCAAACAACTCATCAGGCTGTGCGTTGGTGCCCGGCACAAGCTCGCCGTGCTTGCTGCGATGCAAAGACGTGCGTGAAGTAGAAAACCCAAGTGCGCCTGCACGCAGTGCCTCTTCAGTCAGCGCACTCATTTGTGCAATGTCGTCGGCTGTTGCATCTTCATTGGCGGCACCACGGTCGCCCATAACAAATGCCCGAAGTGCGCCGTGTGCAATCTGTGTGCCCATGTCAATGATGTGGGGAGTGCGCTCAAGGGCGTCTAAATATTCGGGAAACGAAGTCCATTCCCACTTGATTCCTTCAACCATTGCAGAGCCCGGAATATCTTCAACTCCTTCCATGAGGTCGATGAGCCATTGATGGCGTTCGGGTGCTGCGGGAGCAAAACCAACTCCACAATTACCCATCACTACAGATGTGACGCCGTGCCAACTACTTGGAGTCAACCACGGGTCCCATGTTGCTTGAGCGTCGTAATGCGTGTGCACATCAACCCAGCCCGGAGTGAGCAACAATCCATCTGCATCTATGTGGCGATGTGCGTGAGCAGTCGAAACCGATCCTGGTTCGCCAACTTCGGTGATGATGCCGTCAACAAATGCAACATCGGCGTGACGTGCTGGCGAACCGGTACCGTCGACCAGATTGGCTCCCGTGATGACGGTTCGATTACCGATTTGCATAACTGGAAAATCTAATACGAGGCGAGCCAGTCGCGCTACTAGACGCAGTGATTGCGAATTATGCCAACACCCTCAAGGGTTGTCTCAATAATGTCGTCGCGTTGCAAGTAGATAGGTGGCTTGCGCCCATGGCCAACACCAGAAGTGGTACCGGTAAAAATTGCGTCACCAGGAAACAGCTGGCAGATGCCCGACAGATACGAAACAATTTCGGGAATATCAAAGATCATGTCGTTGGTCTTGGTGTCTTGACGCATCTGGCCGTTGATAGAACACGTGAGTCGCAAGTTGTCGCGACTGGCATTGTCGTGCATGTCGGCAACCCATGGGCCCATCGGAGTAAAACCAGTGCGACTCTTGCCAAGACTGAACTGCGGTGGTACGCCACTGTATTGCAGCGTGCGGTCAGAGATGTCTTGGCCTGCAGTGATACCTGCGATGTGTTGCCAAGCATCTGCTTGAGAGATATTGGTGCCACCAGCACCGATCACAATGACGAGCTCTGATTCGTAGTCGCATGTTGTACCAACGAGTTGAACATCGCCAGAGGGTGTGTTGATTGAGCTTTGAAACTTGGCAAACATGAGTGGGGTAGTTGGAATTGGGCTACCCATTTCTTCGGCGTGTTTTTTGTAGTTGAGACCTACAGCAAACAGTTGTCGTGGCTGAGGCACGGGACAGTCGAGTTGTTCGAGTGAGCATGCAACACCATCTGTCGGGGCAAGCGTTGCGGCATGAGCACGAAGCGATTGCCAAACCGAGTAGCACGACATCACATCGCTTGGCAGCGCGCCGTTGCTGGCGCGCTCAACATCCACAACCCGAAACTCGGTTGGTGATCCAATTACAAAATGTGCTCGACCTTGAACCGACGCAAGTTTGAGCGACATATTGATCTTTATGTACTGATTTAGATGCGACCGTATGCGGCGCGTCGCTGTGCTTCGGCCTTTGCTCTGTCAAGACGATCTTTTTCTTTGCGCTCTTGGCGTGCACGACGCTTTTCGTCTTGTGCTGCTGCATCAACAGTTGAGCCACCGGTTGCACCACGAGCGGTGGTTACTGGTGCACTTGGAATTTTGAATCGCTCATCGGTCAAAACAAGTTTGCGGAAACCACCAAGTGAAACCGAGTACTGAACCGCCATGAGCCGAACTGCATCAAGTCCAAATGATTCAACGAGTGCTGGGATCACAAGTTGCAGATCTTCCAGGCTTGGATCGTCTGACTGATCACCGAGCAACTCGATTGCTCGCTCTGTTGCGCCTTCACCGAACAACACGCCGGTGTCGAGGTATGAGCGACGCTCTTTCATTGCTTCACGAATCTTTGGTGCGAGCGTGGCTGGCTCGGTAAATGCGCCGGCAGGAAGAGCAAGCACCTTGGCTAGGGCGTCGCGCAGTTTTTCTTCGACTGCTCCGGCAAGTTTGACGATCGAATCATCGGACAATGTGCTGAAAACTGCCGCGTAACGGCGCTCAATCAAAATGGTGTCTCGGGAGTTGCTAACGGGCATGGGATGTTCCTTTTCTGCGCTGTTTAAGCGACGCTTCAGTGTGTCAGGTGCGAGCCCTCGTTACTACATATTTGGTCTCTTGTTTCGTCTCTTGTTTCGCGGCTTGTTTCGTATGATGTGCCCATGAAGGCAGCCACTCCAGCCCTCGTCACCCTCGAACAACTTGGTATTCACTATGTAGCGCACACGTTTGACCACGATGCAGCCACTACGGATGAAATTGGTTACGGCAGGGCTGCTGCTCATGCACTTGGAGTGGAAGAGGACCGGGTCTATAAGACGCTCCTGGCGCAGTCGGAGAACGGTCCTGTGGTTGCGATTGTGCCGGTCAATACGCAGCTTTCGCTGAAAGCGCTGGCGCAAGTGCTGCACGCAAAACGTTGCGAAATGGTGGCGGCACGCGATGCCACACGCATCACTGGTTATGTCGTTGGCGGCATCAGCCCGTTTGGTCAAAAGCGTATGTTGCCAACAGTCATTGATGAGAGTGCAGTGTTGCACACAACCATTTTTGTGAGCGGCGGACGCAGGGGTTTAGATATAGAGGTTGGAGCAGTCGATCTGATTGATGCGCTGCACGCAAAGCTTGGCGCAATTGCAACGGTTAATGACTAACGAGAGCTTGCACTTCGCGAATGTTCATTTGATGTGATGTGCGCAACGTTAAGTCGCCAATAGTTCCATTCGCTCCCAGATTTGTAGACCATGTGACGTGCCATTGCACAGCAACCTCGGCCTCAAATATTCCGCTGGCTTGCGTCGCAGAAGAATGGCGGTAGGTGTACATGCACAGAGAAGGCATACGGTCTCCAAATTGTGACATCCAAATTAATCCTGGGTTGTTGCATGTGAGCAGACCAGTGCCCAAGTCGCCATCGCCTGGATTGAAAATAAGTTTCTTAGGTGTGGCTTTCGTGGTGACCGAAATAATGCCCGCCGGAGTAACGATGGATGCTGTCACAGCAACAGGAATCCATAGCAAGGGGTTGACCCAAATCCATGTCCCCACATCGACAAATCCGCGCCGTGCAGGTGGTGCAAAGTTGCCCCACATCGCTGGAAGATTGTCGTACACGATTGATGCGGCATGTTGTGCAAGTTGCTCAGTCGAGACTTGGGGAAGCCAGTGGTAGGTGGTTGTTGGATCGCGAGTGGGGCACGTGTAGTTGAACAACATGTAGTTGGTAGAACCAATCTGTTTTGTCACGACAGTGCCGGGACCGGTTGCGCTTGCGTCGCGGGGCAATGACTCCGACCATTCGCATTCGGGGTCTGCGCCACCGCCACCCGCTGGCGAGGCACCATATTCGACACCAGCAATAATTTGATCACCACGCGCGGATGCACTGACGTCAACTGAGGATCCATCGATTAACGGAGCTTGTGTTGCGTGCACCACAACCGAACTGACACTGCTCAAAATTGTTGCGAAAATGCCTATCAACATGATGCTTTTCGTGTTTGATTTCGTGTTTGATTTCATGGCTTTGGAAATCCGCATTGATCAACATTGAATTTGGTCATGCTGGTTGTCCATGAAGATATTTTCCAGACTCCGTTGTCTAGTGTGAGCATCCACTCCGATAAGTACGAGGCAACAGCATCGTTAAAGATGATGTCGTCAACGGGGCTGTCGGTTTGCCCGCCATCGACCATGACAATCGAGTTATAGCTACAGGTTTTGACCATCGCATTACCCGTATCAATGATGGTGAGCGAATCAATGCGTATGAGCGCAACGCCCGAACCTGTGCGGGCGTGAATATTGGCGACTGAATAATCTCGTACACGCTTGATGAGGTCTGTGCGCTGCGGCGAGTTTGGTGCAGTAATGCGTGTGACATCGCATCGCTTCGGCGCGACCATGCACTTGTGGTAGTACAAATCGTTGGCTGTGAAATCTCTGCGCAATTGCTCAACCATGTCAAGAGGCACGTCTGTTGAAGCATGTGTTGTTAGCGGAACCGAATCCATCACCATGCTCATTTCGCCTGTTGGCGACAACACCAACTTGCCGGTGTCGAGTTGGAGGACACCTCCTTGAGTGACGCATGCGCACAACCCGAAGAGCACTGGGATGAATAAACATATTCTGAGACTTCTGAGTGACATTGAGGTCCTTTGTTTGTGACCGAATGTGGATATTGACATCCCAAAAGTGCGGTGGGCAGATCGTGCTCACAAAAACAGACGGTAGAATTGACAGACCTCAAAATGAGCCAACATCACCCAGACCTCGCGGCCGAACAGGCCCATATCGACAGGGCATATGAGTGCCTTGAGCGCAGCCGCACCGACGCGTGGCGCATTAGAACCCTCAACGAAGCCGATACGGGTGGCACGTTTCAGGCCCGCTACGAGCGCAACGCTTTTGACGAACAATTGGTGCTTCGCCTGACGCAACTCGACCTGGGCGATGCAGCACTTGTGTTTGGACGCATCGATCGATTCGGCGAATCCGAAGGCGAGATTGAAAGTTTTCATATCGGCAGGCTTGCTGTGGCCGACGAGCATCGCGAGCCAGTGGTCGTCGACTGGCGCGCCCCAGTGTCCGAGCCGTTTTATCGCGCAACCGGTCGCGAGTCGATGGGCCTTGCACGCCGCCGACATTTTGCTGTCAATGGTCAAAAATTGTTGGGCATCGAAGACGAATTGTTTGGCGAAGGACACTTGGGTGTTGGTCATGATGAAGGTCTTGGCGGAGGAGTTGCATCGGGTGTTGAACAAACCGCAACAGGCTTGCGCGGGTACTCAACATTGTTGACAGCGCTTGCGCGCGGACGCACCGGACAGCTTGGTGACATCGTTGCAACAATTCAAGCCGAACAAGATCAGATCATTCGCTCTGGTCACAACGGTGTTCTTGTTGTACAGGGTGGCCCCGGCACTGGCAAAACAGTTGTGGCGCTGCACCGTGCCGCGTACTTGTTGTACACATTTCGTTTTCCGCTTGAAGATCAGGGCGTGTTAGTCATTGGGCCAAACCGAGTGTTCTTGCGTTACATCGAGCAAGTGTTGCCTTCGTTGGGCGAAGCAGGAGTTGAACAAGTGGTGCTTGCCGACTTGGTGCCGGGTCATCGCATTGGAGTGATCGATACCAATGCGGCAAAGCGCGTTAAAGGTGACATTCGCATGGCGAAGGTGATTGCAAAGGCAGTTCAAGATCGACAGCGACCTGTGCGTGACGATGTCGAAATTCCGTATGGCGCAGGCTACATGCGCTTGCGTGCAACTGAGTCTGCGCGCATTGTGCGCGACGCACGAAGACGTTTTCGTCGACACAACGCAGCTCACCGCTTTGTTGAGACCGAAGTGATCTCGGCAATGATTGCGTCGAGCCGCAACCCAGACGCCGATGTAGATACATTGCGTGACTCATTGCGAGACATTCCAGAGTTTCGTGCAACCCTGGCACGCATCTGGCCGATGCTGGTGCCATCCGAATTGTTGCATGACTTGTTTGGTTCTGCAGCGCTCGTGAAGTCTGCGGCCAAGGACGAATTTTCGGCAGAAGAATACGAATGTCTAGTGCGCGCACGGAGCAACTCAATCGCCGAAGTGTTGTGGAGCGATAGTGATGTTGCATTACTCGATGAAGCACTTGCGTTGTTGGGGCCACGCCCACGCAAAAACGGCAAGATTGACGAAACCGATGAGATGCGAGTGTTTGGACACATCGTGATCGACGAAGTGCAAGACCTCACGCCGATGCAGTTGCGCATGGCATCGCGCAGGTCGCTCAGTGGAGCAATGACAGTTGTTGGAGACTTGGCGCAGGCCACAGGCCCTTTTGCACCGAATGACTGGTCGGACTTGTTGCAATATTTACCAACGAAGCGCGAGCAAGAAGTGATCGGCTTAACCGTTGGTTATCGAATCCCTGCTCAGATCATGGCACTGGCAGACAAAGTGATGCTCGAAGCAGCACCGTCACTGCGTGCTCCCAAATCGGTTCGCGAAGGAGACTTTGGGCCAGACATCGTCGCAGTAAAGAACAGCAACGACTTGCTTGACGTAGTGATTGAACAGGCAAAAATCCTGTTATCAAATGTGGGCGAGGGCAATGTTGCAATCGTTTGTCCAGACGAAATGACAGACGCCGTTGATGGCGCGCTCACCGCTGCTGGCGTGGCTCACGGGCGAGCAAACACCACCGCACTCGACTCGCGTCTCACGGTTGTGCCGGTGAGCGTTGTGAAAGGTCTGGAATTGGACGGAGTGCTCGTAGTGGAGCCCGCGCGCATCGTGGCAAGCCAGGTGCACGGTCTGCGATCACTGTATGTTGCACTTACTCGTTCGACGCAACGTTTAACAGTTGTGCACAGCGAGCCGTTGCCGTCATCAATGCAGAGCTAATTATTTCACAAACTACTGCTACGACTGAATGAGTAAATCAAGAAATCTCAGCGCTTTGTCCGCATCTGCAGGACGTGTGCGCTGCACAGAACTTGAAGCAAGATCGACAATGCGCTGCATGTCTTCGACCGTTTGATCGGCAGTCTCGCCACCCTCGGCATCTATTTGTGGCTTAAGTACTCCCCAAATATCGAGCACAGTTGCAAGCGTGGTTTTGGCACGAGGCCTGTCTTCGTTGGTGATGGCAAGCGAAAGATCTGTGAGGGTTGATTTCAATTGCGCGTACAGCTCAATCGTGGTGCCAGTCGGCAATGTGGTGACAGTTGGCTGAGCGAGAGTGGTTGGTGCTGCAAGGTTGATGGTCGTTGCACAACTCGAAGCAACAGCAATGAGGGCACCGATCAAAACACATGTGCGCACTTGTCGTAGCAAATGCAAGCGTTCACCGTGCATATGTTTATGCAAGTACAAGAATACGTGCACTCGTAAATTCGTCAAGTGCCACATCATTGTTGTCGACACGCACGACTCGCGAACCATCTTGATTTGAGGTGACGATCGTGCCGCTATGGCCAGGCTTGAGGTTGGCTTGTTCAAGAATTTCAAGAACGCCGGGGGCAAACTCGAGTTCTTCGGGAATGCGATTGACAGTGAATAACTTTCCTTCAACAACATCACTGAGTGGCGAGAGGCGCTCTTGACGGTATGAAGAACCAGGGATGGGGTTGCCGTGTGGGCACGTTGTTGGATTGTGCAGTACTCGGTTCATTGCACTTTCTACGTCTTGGTTCATAATGTGTTCCCACTTGCCGGCCTCGTGGTGTGCATTTGCCCATGAAAGCCCGAGCACGTCGGTAAGGAATCTTTCGGCGATTCGGTGACGACGAACCACTCGTTCGGCGAGAACATCACCATCTGAGGTGAGTGAAATCTTTGCGCCACGAATAACGATCAAGCCTTCGAGCTCCATGCGCTTGATCATTTCGGAGACGGATGGGCGAGAGACGCCAAGACGATCTGCTACTCGAGCTTGAATGACATCGATATGGTCTTCGCGCAACTCAAAAATACATTCGCAATATTCTTCAAATGCTGGATGGTGTTCGCCTGTGGTTGCCACTTAGTCTCCTGATGAGTCTCGTCCGACACCGCGTAGGCCTGCCCACACGAGATCTGCGACTTGTTTTCCGATTACTTCTGGATTGAATGCAATGTTGTTGTCGAGCAAATGACGCACAACACCCTCTGTCGCACCGATGACTCCATGTGCGAGTGTGCGCAAATGTGATGCGTCCAAGTCAATCGCAATCAATGGAGCAATTGCATTTGCCGAGTTGTCGACCACTCGGCGTACAGCACTTGCAAACTCTGCATCGTTGCGAGTGCCACTGTCGAACAAAAACTTGAAACGATTTTGGTCTTGCGCTGCCCACCGGAAGAACGCGATTGTTCCTTGCTCGGCTTGCTGCCTACCACTCGTGGCCTGCACAGTGGCCTTGGTGATTTCGTTGATCATTTGAGTACCAGCGTCTTCAATCAGCGCCAAAAACAGAGCGCGCTTCGATTCAAAATGTTGATAGACAACGGGCTTCGTCACGCCAGCCATGTCGGCTATGTCGTTCATTGACGATTCGTGAAAACCTTTGGTCGCAAATACCTTTAACGCGACATCTAAAATCTGGTCTTTGCGTTCGTGGGCGGGGAGTCTCGTTGACATGTATCTCCTACGGTACTCGCGTTGTCAGCACGCGCCTATTTAATTGCTAGACGCCGTTCAGCCTGTCTTCTTTTTCGGCAGATTTAATTGCGTATCCCAAAACAATGGCTGGGGCAAGCAGGATGGAACCGATGACGAGACCGGCTGTAGCAAGGCGACCAATGAGGGGCGTAAACGTATCGATCAGCCCAACCGCAACTGCGACAATTGACACGCCAAATGCGAGATAGCCAAAGCGATTGGCTCGTTTCGTCCATACGGCAATAAGCCTGCGACGGCGCCGCACTGGATCAGGAGTTTGTGGTGTTGATGTCATAGCCTCAAACCCATGGTAGAGGGCGCACGAGTGAATAAAGACATCACTGTTTCGCTCGAATGGCGCGACCAAGTAGCGGTTGTCACAATTAATCGTCCAGAGAGACGCAATGCTGTCGATGTCGCAACGTTGCACGCATTGCGACAAGCTCAACTGGATGCACTCGCAGGTTCGGCGCGAGTGTTGGTATTGACTGGTGCAGCACCAGCATTTTGTGCTGGAGCCGATTTGGCGGGAGTACACGAAGACGAATTTCATGAGGCATTGCAAGTAGTACTGCGCGGGTTTACTCAATTGCCGTTTGTAACCATGGCTGCGGTCGACGGCCCAGCGCTTGGCGCGGGCGCACAACTTCTCGTGTCATGCGATGTGCGAGTGGCAACGCCAACCAGTGTGATTGGTGTGCCAGCAGCAAAACTTGGGTTGGTTGTTAATCATTGGACTGTCGAGCGCATTGTGCACGAATTGTCATGGCCCGTTGCTCGCGCAATGTTGCTCACGGCGACTACTTATACGGGCGCACAATTAGCAGGGTTTGGATCAGTGCATCGCCTTGGCTCATTGAGTAATGCTCTTGAGTGGGCGGATGAAATTGCTCAACTTGCACCGCTGACGATTGAGGGACACAAGATTGCACTCGAGTCGACAGTAGGACTGCCGGAAGTTGATGAATTGGTGCGAGCAGCACGCGAAAAGGCGATGCTCTCTAGCGATGCAATAGAGGGTCGCACTGCGTTTGCCGAAAAGCGCAAGCCGAGGTTTACTGGTTCATGAGCAGTGTTATCAACTTTCGTGACGCTGTAGTCGTGTTCAACGGATTTCCGGCGCTAGCCGAAGCGACGCTTGAAGTGCAACGAGGCGAGATTGTGTTGTTGCAGGGACCAAACGGTGCAGGCAAGACAACACTGTTGCGCGCATGTGCCGGCTTGTTGCCGATCACGCGCGGCGAAGCAAGTGTGTTGGGGGTTGATCTGTGTGTGGATCGTCAATCAGTGCGTTCGCGAGTTGGTCTGCTCGGACACGCCAACGGTTTGTTCGCAGACTTAACAATTGGCGAAAATGTGATGTTCTGGGCGCAGATGGTTGGCGCAAAAGTGGCAGAAGTTGCATCAACACTGCAGCGTTTTGGTATCGATGGGCGGTTGGCTGAGCAAAAAGTGATGCAATTGTCGGCGGGTCAAAAACGTCGTTGCGCATTGGCATGCCTTGTCGTGCGTCGCGCTGAGTTGTGGCTGCTCGACGAACCACATGCCGGGCTTGATGCAGCTGCACGCGATGAAATTGATGCCATTATCCGCGAGGCATGCGCTGCTGGTGCGACAGTGCTGATTGCATCGCACGAACTCGAGCGTGCCCGTGGGCTTGCAACACGAAGTGTGTCGGTTATTGCTGGTCGGGTGGTGTTGTGAGAACACAGCTTTCACTCGGTCGCGTTGCGCGGGCTGTCGCAGCAAAAGATTTGCGCATTGAGTTGCGCAGTCGTGTCGTCATCAACCAGGTTTTTCCATTCGCTGGTCTTGTGATGGTGATGTTTGCGTTTGCGCTCGACAATGATGATGTATTGACACGAGTTGCTGGTGGTCTGGTGTGGCTCGCCACGCTATTTTCGTTGATCATCATTATTCAGCGCTCGTTTGCGGTCGACACTGCCGACGGAGCGCTCGAAGCGCAACGAGTTGCGGGTCTTGATCCAGCCGGGATATTTGTTGGTAAAGCTCTTGCAGTGATGGCGCAACTCGTCACGCTT
>CAFAAG010000012.1_pt1 | contig 18982 bp, 17 predicted proteins | sample 7267441 | NCBI WGS metagenome assembly CAFAAG01 (sample SAMEA6813978, study PRJEB35770) | uncultured Acidimicrobium sp. | biome: Freshwater; feature: Freshwater reservoir; material: water | place: Czech Republic | collected 2016-08-15 | depth 30m m | reverse complement strand
GCCGCAGCCTGGTTATCTCGAAGGCATCAAAGATATGGTGCATCGACATGGAGCATTGTTGGCGGTTTACGAAGTCAAAACAGGATTGGTAGTTCACCCCGGTGGAGTGACAGCAATGTATGGAGTTACTCCAGACATCATTTGTCTTGCCAAAGCACTTGGTGGAGGATTGCCATGTGGTGCGGTTGGTGGAACAACAGAAGTGATGTCGGCGATTACCGATGGGCGATATAGCCAAGTTGGAACATTTAATGGAAACCCATTAACGATGGCTGCGGCACGCGCTGTGCTGACCGAAGTTTTGACCGACGATGCGTACGCCAAAGCCAACGATGTTGGTGCGTACATTCTCGAGCAGTCACTGGCAACATTGCACGGATATGGGCAGGAGGCTCACGGGTATCAGTTTGGGTTCAAGGTCTCTGTTGTGTACAGCAATGAGCCTGCAAAGAATTATCGTGACTTCCTTGAAGTCAGCACTGGAGCAATGCACCTGCACTATTTGATGCAATTTAATGGTGGAGTATTTTTGGCGCCATGGGGCAAGAGCGAATCACTGACGCTTTCGGTTGCCCACACTCGTGATCATGGCGATGTATTTCTTGAGAACCTTGCACGGCTTGGAAAAACTGTTGCTTCGATGAGCGACCAGCAATCTGTCGAGTTCGAGGTTGGTAGTTTCAACTAGCTGTTAGTTATGTCCTGGCGGTATTGCTTGACAAAACGTTGTGCATACTTTTCCATCTCGGAGTGATATGCGCGCTTAAATGACTTTGAAGCAACACCGCGCTGCACGCGCTCGGACACATCGATGTCTTGATGGTTGACGAGGTCGTTGAACTCGACTGCTGGCATGATGTCCATCGCTGGATTATTGATGGCCTCAGCAGGGAAGAGGTAAGTGGTGATGATGGTGGTGTGAGTTGGCGTACGCGGAATGTATGCGGTGACCGCGACAAGCGTCGGGTTTATGTCAATCAGCATGTTTGGATAGACGTATGCACCAAACACCGAGTAGTCGTCGAGGTCTTCCATAGATGCAAGAAGTGGAAGGCCTTCATTTTGTTTGAAAGACACTGCGGTCATGCCAGGAGCAAGGCTTACGCCACTATCAAAGCGATCATTTTGGAAGTTGAAACCTTTGCCATACACCGGCACAATTTCACAAAACTCTGGGTGCACAACCGAGCAGTGCAAGCACTCGCAATAGTTCTCAACAAGCACTTTCCAGTTGGCCTTGGCTTCGTCGACTGTGGTGTAGGCAACTTTGAGCTTGCCCATCTCAAACTTATCTAAGTCAAAAGGCTTGCTATACAAATCTTCGAGCCAATCATGTAATGACTCTTCGTCATCGTTGAGGCAGACAAACATGTTGCCCTGCCACTCATCCACGCGCACTTGGGTGAGTGAGATGCTGTCTCGATCAAATGATTCTTTGTCGTGGTGAATTGCGCTGACGAGTTTGCCCTCGAGTGAGTAACTCCACGAGTGATACGGGCAGGTGATGGCCGCACCAAAACCGCTGCCACTTTTGTCGCACAACTGCGAGCCACGGTGCTGACAGACGTTGTAATAAGCGCGCAGTTCGCCTTCACGATTCCGCACGATGAGGATGCTCTCGTTGCCAACTTCAACGACAAGGCGATCGCCGATGTGGGTGAGTTGCTCTGCACGACCGACAAAGTTCCAGCGCTTTGCAAATATCTCTTCCATTTCGTGAGCGAAAATCGCTGGTGATACATATTCATCACGCGTGAAGCTTTGGCGCAAGCCCTGAATGTTGTTGCTGATGCTGACACTATTGATTGACATATTGCATACTGCTTTCGTGTTCGTTGTTCTGCACAATTACCAGTTGAGTCCGACAGGAACGTCTTCGTAATCGACGGTCCAGAGGCGTCCTCCATTGAGATCTGATGCGTCGTAGCAGCGATAGCCAAGCAGTTGCTGTTGTTGCTTCGTAAAAGTTTTGGCGCGATCTTCGGTGACGCCGAGGCAACCTGCTTCTTCCGGAGTCAGCCATCCGAGCACATACGAAAGATGCATTCCGAACCGAGGTTCGTTTTCGGTCTTGTTTGCGCCAGCACTGTGCAGCGTCTTTCCTAGGTAGATCATTCCGCTGCCTGCTGGCATTACGGCTTGAGTGATTTCGTCATCTGTGGCTTGACGTGAATAATCGCTCCACAAGTGGCTGCCTGGTGCAACTCGCGTAGCGCCGTTTTCGGCGGTGAAGTCAGACAACGCAAACATGCAGCTGATCTGGCAGGGTGGCGCGGTTGGTGAGCACATTGCTGGCCAGTCATCAGAATCGCGGTGCATATATTGGGGAGCACCGCCAGGCATAACGATCATCATCTGGCCGGTGTTCATCCAGTACGACGCACAATAAGGCTTGAGCAGTTCGTCGGCTACGCCGGTCAAGATTGGGTGCACTAATACTTCGTCGGCAAATGTCTGAGAACGTTGGGCAAGACGCGTGAAGCGCTTGGTCTGTTGACCCCAAAAATGGTTGACGTTTTCATTATCTGATTTTGGGCCTACCTGAGATGTCTCGCTCTGTGGTGCGAGCTCGCTCAATAGATTGGCAACGACCTGGGGCGAGAGCATGTTGTGCGCGATGACTCCACCGTCTTGGGCGAGCACTGCAAGGATCTCGGTGAGCGAATTGCGCTTGGTATCAAGAATTTGCAACATCGGGGCATGCACAATGTTCATGTGTTAATTCTACTCCTGTGATGTAATACTCAATTCACTGTGATTAATGAATTAAGTATCGATTTACAAGTCAACCAAGGCCAATGTTCGTGGGCACAATTGGTTGAAATTGCGCTGATCGCTGAAAAAAATAATTATTCAACATTGTGGGTTGCTGATCATTTGTCGGGTCAAGTCATGAATGCGCCTTCTATGCCAGAGTGCTTCACTTTGCTTGGCGCCTTGGCTGCAATTACTTCAACGATCAGCATTGGACCCCTTGTTGCCAATGTTGGCAACAGGCACCCAGGTGTGCTTGCAAGTTCTGCGGCCACAGTGCAAAACATTTCTGGCGGACGATTGTTACTTGGTCTCGGTGCGGGTGCATCGCCAGCGAGCATATTTGCTGCAGAGCAACTGGCTCTCGGAATCACGCTTCCAGCGACCATGAGCGAGCGTCATGCGAAGCTTGAGCACACGCTCGATGTGTTGGACGAGATATGGTCGCCAACTCGTGACGAGAAGTTTGCGACATTTGAGATGCCATGCAAGTTGCCACCAAGAATTGTTGGAGTGAACAGCATGGCGCTTGCTCGGATTGCCGGAATGCGGACGGATGGCATCAACATTCGGGCAAGTCATCCGCAGCGCGCCGAGATTTTGAGAGTCGCGCAAGACGCCGCGACAGCAGCTGGCAAGTCTGACTTCATCGTCTCGGTGTGGGACTGGTTTGACGAGGCGTTGTTAGATCCAACTTCCACTGTTTGTCAAGAACTGGCAAACGAGGGTGTGAACAAAATTATTTTGTTGATGCGTGGCGTGCCCGACGCAAAACGACTTGCTATAAAACGCTAGTTATAAAACAATATTGACGAGGCGCTTCGGCACGACGATGATCTTGCTCGGTGTTGCACCAGCGAGCATCTGCACCACTTTTTCGTCGGCCATGGCAAGCGATCGCAATTCGTCATCCGAAACATCGGCCGCAACCGACAACTTGGCGCGCATTTTGCCGTTGACTTGAACCGGAATCTCGATGGTGTCGTGCACCAGCATTTGCGGATCGGCTTTTGGAAACGGCATGTACGTCAGTGACTCGGTGCGGCCAAGTCGCTGCCAGATCTCTTCGGCCATGTGAGGACACAGTGGTGAAAGCATTTGTGTCATCTGCACTGCAACTTCGCGCGGCGTAGAGCCGGCCTCGTTGACATGAATGGTCAGCGCATTATTGAGTTCGATCAACTTGGAAATAGCGGTATTGAATCGCAGGTGCTCAAGATCATTGCCAACACCATGTATTGCTTTGTGCAGCTCGCGTTGCAATGCAAGTGGTGCTGCGTCATCGCTTACATGCAACTCACCGGTGTCCTCGTCGACCATATTGCGCCATACGCGCTGCAAGAAGCGTTGCATGCCCACAACATCGCGAGTGTTCCAAGGGCGGCTTGCTTCGAGTGGTCCAGTTGACATCTCGTAGAGCCGGAATGTGTCTGCACCAAACTCGTCATACATTTCGTCTGGCGTAACAATATTTTTAAGGCTCTTGCCCATCTTGCCGTATTCGCGCTTTACCTTTTCGCCGTTCCATTCATATTGATTACTTCCAGCACCACCGACCTCGGTGACTTCAGTGGCGGGCACGGTCTGTCCGCGATCATCGCGATATGCGTATGCCTGGATGTAGCCCTGATTGAACAAACGATGGAATGGCTCGAGGCTCGACACATGGCCAAGATCAAACAACACTTTGTGCCAGAAGCGGCTGTAGAGCAAGTGCAGCACTGCGTGCTCGACTCCACCTACATAGAGGTCCACACCGCCGGTGTGACCATCATGTTTCGGTCCCATCCAATATTTCTCAACGTCTTTGTCAATGAACGCTTCGGAGTTTGTGGGGTCGAGGTATCGCAATTCGTACCAACACGAGCCTGCCCATTGCGGCATGACGTTGACTTCGCGACGGTATTGGCGTGGCCCGTCACCCAAGTCGAGAGTGACGTTGACCCAGTCGCCAACTCGTGCGAGAGGTGGAATTGGATCGGAGGTCTGGTCGTTCGGATCGAGTGTTTGAGGTTTGAAATCGGCGAGTTCTGGAAGTTTGATTGGCAACAAATGTGTAGGAACTGCAATTGGCTGATCGTCCCCGTCGTACACAATTGGAAACGGCTCGCCCCAATAGCGCTGACGTGAAAATAGCCAATCGCGCAGGCGGTAGGTGACAGCACTCGCGCCACATTTGTTCGCTTCAAGCCACGTGTTTGCCAGCAGCGTTGCTTCTTCAATCGTGCGCTCGCCATTGAGGGTTAACGAATCATTTTTAGAGTTGATGTATGTACCTTCGCCAACAAAAGCCTGCGGCCAGGTGCTGCAGTCATCCGAAATTGCAATATCGCGAGATGTGAACCACTCATCATTAGGCATCTGCGTTGCCACAATTGGCAGGTCGTACTTGCGAGCAAAATCAAAGTCGCGTTGGTCGCCGGAAGGCACAGCCATGATTGCGCCAGTTCCGTAGCCCATCAGTACGTAGTCAGCAATCCACACTGGAATCTTTGCGCCATTGATTGGGTTGGTGGCAAAAGTGCCCGTGAATGCACCAGTCTTGACACGCGTTTCGTCTCGACGGTCTTCGTCTTGCATTGCTGCAGTCGCTGCGCGATATGCATCAACAGATTTCTTTTGATCGGAAGTTGTCAGTGCATCAACCATCGGGTGCTCTGGAGACAGCACCATAAATGTTGCGCCAAATAATGTGTCGGGACGCGTGGTGAAGATCTCGATTGTTCCAGCAGTCGATGCGAAGAGAACCTTTGCTCCAACACTGCGACCAATCCAATTGCGTTGCATCAATTTGATTGGTTCTGGCCAGTCAAGGCGATCAAGATCTTCAAGCAAGCGATCTGCGTATTTGGTGATGCGCATTGTCCACTGACGCATGTTACGTTTAAACACGGGGTAGTTGCCGATGTCGCTTCGACCTTCTGCAGTGACTTCTTCGTTTGCAAGAATCGTGCCAAGCCCTGGACACCAATTGACAGGTGCGTCCGACAAATAGACGAGCCTGTATTGACTGATCAATTCTTGTTGTGCAACTTTGCTGAGCTCTGACCACGCAAGCGAACCCGTTGCGCGCTTACCACTTTCAAATTCGGCCACAAGTTCGGCGATTGGTCGTGCACGATGGAGAGTTTCGTCGTACCACGAATTAAAAATCTGTAAAAAGATCCATTGTGTCCATTTGTAAAACGACTCGTCTGTTGTCGAGACACTGCGTCGTGCATCATGACCAAGGCCGAGGCGTCGCAATTGACGACGCATGTTTGCGATGTTTGATTCGGTGTTGATGCGCGGGTGAATGCCGGTAACGATTGCGTGTTGTTCGGCTGGCAATCCAAAACTGTCATAGCCAAGTGCATGCAAGACATTGAATCCGTCCATGCGTTTGTAGCGCGCAAAAACATCGGTGGCGATGTAGCCGAGGGGGTGACCAACGTGCAGGCCGGCGCCCGATGGGTATGGAAACATGTCGAGAACAAATAATTTGTCGCGACCTGCAACCTTGTCGGGTTGGGATAGTGGACCGGCTGGGTTTGGTGCTTCAAAAGTGCCCTCGCGCTCCCAAATGTCTTGCCACTTGGTCTCAACCTGTGTTGCCAACGCGGCGGTGTAACGAAATACGGGAGTTTTGGTGGTTGGGTCATTGCCCGTAATCGCACTATTGGCGGATCGAGGCTCGTTTGGGGCTGGGGGTTTTGCAGACATCGCCTCCGTATCGTAGATGAGCGAAGCATGGTTTCAATGGAGAGGCAAAAGGCAGGATCACGATGACAAGACGAGAACGTGGTTCGGGCGGTCGTGGCGACGGCGGCGGTGAAGGTCAATCTGGCGGTAAGTCTGGCGGTCAATCACGCAGCAAATCGGCAGGCAAATCTGGTGGCAAATCTGGCGGTAGAGCAAATAGCCGCAAGCACAGTTACCCGCGCGCAGCACGCATTAGTGAGACAGTGCGAGAAGTCGTTGCAGAAGAACTCGTGCGTATTGACGATGATCGTCTCGCGTTTGTGACGGTGACATCAATCGATGTTGATTCCGAAATGAATCGCGGAATTGTGTATTTCGACTCGTTGCAGGGCGAGGAGGGCGACAAACAAATCTTGGATGCGTTGAATGAGAATCGCAAGCGACTGCAATCAGCAATCGCAACTCAGATTCATGCACGACGAACGCCAATTCTTGAGTTTCGACCAGATGATGGTATTCGTGCTGCGGCTCGCATTGATGAAGTATTGCGCAATGACCCGATGCGCACTCGCAATCTTGACAGCGAGTAGTCGTGGCACGCCGCCGCCCGCCAATCGTGCACGGTCTGGCAATCATTAATAAACCTGCAGGAGTAACCAGTCACGATGTGGTGAATCAGATGCGTAAAATTTTGGGCGAGCGACGTATTGGTCACGCTGGCACTCTTGACCCAGATGCAACAGGTGTGTTGCTCGTTGGTGTTGGTTACGTGACGAGGTTGATGCAATTTTTGAGTGGTATGGATAAGACGTACGAAGCCGAAGTTGTGTTTGGGATAGAGACCAACACGCTCGACTCGGCAGGCGAAGTAACAGCTCGACATCACATGGCTGGATTAACAATTGAGCAGATTCGTCTTGCTGCCGAAAAACTCACTGGTGATATTTTGCAGATACCACCGATGGTTTCGGCGATTCGTGTCGACGGTAAGCGATTGCATGAACTCGCCCGAGAAGGTATAGAGATCGAGCGCAAACCACGGCCGGTGACGGTGCATTCATTTGATGTGGAACCAACAGATGATCCACTTGTTGTGCACATCGTCGTCAACGTTTCATCTGGCACCTACGTGCGCACGTTGGCAGCAGATCTTGGAACACTGTTGGGAGGGGGCGCGCATTTGCGAAACCTCAAGCGCACATCTATTGGCGATTTCACAATTGGCGAATCGCATTCGCCGGAATCTGCAGTGTTGTTGTCTCCGATAACTGCTTTGCGCTCAATGACTCAAATTGTTGTGGATGCCCCAACTGCCGACATGGTGCGACATGGGCGAGTGTTGCCTGCATGGAAAGAAAGTGCACCCTGGGCAATTGTGGACGAGCAAGGGGTGTTGCTTGGTGTGTACGACGTGTTCGAAAGTCGTGGCCAGGTGGATGTCACGCGCGCCAAGCCCACTGTGGTTTTAGCCGAAGCGATAGCGTAAAAAGCCATGCAAGTAATCCGCGATAATCAGCCGAGCGATAACTCGAAGCGTTCGGTGGTCACCATCGGCGCGTATGACGGTGTGCATCGTGGTCATCAGGCTGTGATCGGCCAAGTACGAAATGAAGCACAGCAGTTGGGTTGCCAAAGCGTTGTTGTCACCTTTGATAAACACCCTGCATCGGTTGTGCGACCAGAGTCTGCACCAAAGTTGCTTACCGATCTGGATCAGAAACTCGAATTGTTGCAACAAACGGGCATCGATGCCACCTTGATTGTTGAGTTCAACCGGGAGCGATCCACCGAAGACCCAGCCTTGTTTGTGAAGCGAGTTCTTGTGGATGCTTTACGAGCCCAAGTAGTAGTAGTGGGTGAAGATTTTCATTTTGGTTTCAATCGGGGTGGCAATGTTGCAATGCTGCGCGAACTTGGCAAGCAATTTGATTTTCAAGTCGAACCAGTCAAGTTGATTGCCCGCCCTGATGGGGTGGAAGAGCCAGTGAGCTCAACTTCTATTCGCCGAGCACTTGCCGGTGGACAGGTGGAAACTGCAACGAACCTTTTGGGACGTGCTTATGAGGTGCGAGGCGTTGTTGTCAACGGCGACAAACGTGGTCGCATAATTGGATTTCCAACGGCCAACGTCGAAGTTCCAAACGCAATGTGCTTACCTGCCGATGGTGTGTATGCAGGAAAATTTCAGTGTGACGATGGTTCCGTGCACGCGTGTGCGATCAACCTCGGTCGTCGACCAACTTTTTTTGAGCATGCCGACCACTCTTTGCTCGAGGCACACCTTCTCGACTTTGATGGTGACTTATATGGCCAAAAAGTGAGTGTGACGTTTGAGCACTTCTTACGGAGCGAGCGAAAGTTTGATGGCTTGGAAGCAATTAAGACGCAGTTGCAACTCGACGTTGCTGCCGCGCGCCTAGTGAGCTAGTACTGCATCTTTACGTGCGGGCTCTCGGTCGGGACGACCGTATGTTGTGTCGCGTTGCAAGAGTGAACGACCAATTGGCTCGGTGATTGCGCGAAACGCATCTTCGGTCATGCCCTGACCATGGCTTGCGCCTGCAGCACGAGAGATGTTTTCGTTCATCAATGTGCCACCCATGTCGTTGCAGCCGGCTTGCAACAATTGTGCAGCACCGATTGGTCCGATCTTTGTCCACGACACCTGAATGTTGTCAATCAGGCCGTGGTAGGCGATGCGTGCAATGGCGTGCATCAATAGTGTTTCTCTAAACGTTGGTCCGCGGCGCGATTTGTGCTGCAAATAAATAGGCGATGCCATGTGCACGAAAGGCAAGCCGACAAATTCGGTGAAGCCGCCAGTCTGTGCTTGTAATGCCCGAGTGCGCACGATGTGCTTGGCCCAACTGAGTGGATGTTCGACAGATCCGAACATGATGGTGATGTTGGAGCGCAAACCAGCCTCATGGGCCACTTGGTGACACTCGAGCCACTCTTCGGTGTTGATCTTGTCTGGACACAAGATTGCGCGAATGTCATCGTCCAATATTTCGGCTGCAGTACCTGGCAGTGATGCAAGACCTGCTTCTTTAAGTCGCATGATGTAGTTGTAGAGCGGCTCGCCGAGTCGCTTGGCACCCTCGGTGACTTCGAGTGCAGTGAAACCATGCACATGCATGTCGGGCACTGCTTCTTTCACTGCGCGCGTGACATCGATGTAATAGTCGCCGTCAAAGTCTGGGTGAATGCCACCCTGCAACGTGACCTCGGTTGCGCCTAAGTCCCATGCCTCGCGTGCGCGATTGGCGATGTCGTCGAGCGTGAGCAAATACGGGGTGCCTCGCAAGTTGAGAGAGAGGGGACCTTTAGAGAATCCGCAGAACTTGCACTTAAATGTGCACACGTTGGTGTAGTTGATATTGCGGTTGTGCACCCACGTGATGGCGTCGCCTACAACTTGTTTGCGCAAGTCGTCAGCAACTCTTGCAATAGCGCGCACTTCTTTACCACGAGCACTAAAGAGTGTGACAATCTCGGCTTCGTTAATTCGCTGTCCGAGTCGGACTCCTTGAAGGATCTCGGCAATTGGGCCTCGCAATTGGTCGATATCAACCTCGTCAAAAGGTGTGCCGTCATGTTGCAAACCAATCAATGATGGTGGCGGATTGTTTGCACCCGAGTACCACTGTGTTGAGCGATGACCAATCAAAACAACTTCGGCACCGTCGAGAACTACATCTGCTGCAGTTACTTTTTCTGGCCACACTTGACCTGGGTCATCGCGACCTAAACCCTCGGCATCACTGCGATCTTGAATAGGGAAGTGCAGCGCTTCATCCACCCACACTGTTGGGTTGATTGCAAACTCTGGATAAATAGTGAGACGTGGAGCAAGTGCTTTGCCGCGCTCTTCGGTGACGACGCGCAGTTTGTCAAGCGCTGGCCATGGGCGTTCCGGGTTGACATGGTCTGCTGTGATTGGTGAGACACCACCCCAGTCATCAATTCCGGCATCAAGCAGAATGCCAAAGTCGTCACTTAAATTTGGTGGTGCTTGCAAGTGAATGCTTGGAGGCAAGATGATGCGCGCAGCAGCGATCGACCACAAGTATTCGTCTTGCGGGCAAGGTGCTTCGTGTTGCATGCCGGTGCGTGGTTTTGGCAAAAAGTTTTGGACGATCACTTCTTGCACATGACCGTGTCGAGCATGTGAGGCAGCGATTGCTTCAAGCGCGTTTATGCGGTCTTCGCGAGTTTCACCGATGCCAACCAAGATGCCAGTAGTGAATGGAATTTTGAGTTCGCCAGCCCACTCGAGCGTGTCGAGCCTGCGTTGTGGAACTTTGTCGGGTGCACCTCGATGACAATCAAGGTCGTCGCGCAACGATTCGATCATCATGCCCTGCGACGGCGAAACGCTGCGCAACATTGCCAACTCGTCTTTATACAACGCACCGGCATTTGCATGCGGCAATAGACCTGTTTCTTTCAGCACAAGTGCTGCCATGTCGTGCAAGTAGTGCACGGTTGAGTCGAAACCGTTTGCTTTCAGCCATTCGGCGGCTACGTCGTAACGCAACTCTGGGCGCTCACCCAAAGTGAAGAGCGCTTCGTGGCATCCGGATTTGGCGCCTTGCTTGGCAATTGCCAACACTTGATCGGCGGATAGATACGGATTTTCAAGTCGTGCTGGTGGCTGCGCAAATGTGCAGTAGCCGCATTTGTCGCGGCACAACATGGTGAGTGGAATGAACACTTTTGGCGAATATGTAACTCGACTACCAAATTGACGGTCACGAATCGCGCGCGCGTCAGTCAATAACTGATCGAGGGGTGTTTCAAGTAAGCGCTGATGTATCGACAACTGAACCCTCCGTGGGCCTGAATGAAGTTGGATTGCCAGCGCCCGACCAAGTTGCTTCACCGTGTTAGAGGGGCGAAGTTTCCTGTAATTGTCGTGCGAACCCCACCATAGCCAAGTCTGCCCACGACTGCAACCACAATGGGTGTTTAATTGAGTCCTAGCACTGCTTGGATCGCATCATCAATTGCCCACTGTTCGTCAATTTCTACGCGACCAATCTTCTTGCCTAAACGTTCTATCGAAATTGCACTCATTTGTTCAACAAGTACTTTGGTCGACTGCTGGTGCACAAGGATGTCGGGTCGGATTGAAGCCTCACGAGCACTTTGGGATGTTGGAGCGACGATGATCACGGATCGATTTGCCAGGCTGTCTGACTGAATTACGACTGCAAATCGTTTTCCTTGAATTTCATGCTTGCCATTTTTCGGGGGATTGAAAACATGGATATCACCCCTATTCACTGAGATCCTCCATGAATTTTGCTATCAGCAACATTTCAGCTCTGTCTGTTGGGTCGGCTTCCAGTGCAGCCATTTCGGCGGCCAGCTTCTTTGGTTCACGCAAGGCCGATGCTGCATCTTGTATCGCCATTCGTATTGCATCGGATTGTGACAAGCCCATTTGTTGCAACTTGATCAATGCTCGTCGCGTGGTTGTGTCAAGGCGAACCGAAATGAGATCGGGCATACAGATCAGTGTATCACGATATGTCATACAACAAATCCTTCCGCGCTGTATCGGTCGGTGACGAAGTGAGCGACCTGCCGTCGGGATAGGTGACGCAGAGTTGGCGAGACTCGCCATGCAGTGACAACTTCCAACCGCCTTCATGCACACAGCGATGGTGCTCGGGGCACAGGGGTATGAGATTGTGCATGTCGGTGGTGCCATCATCGCGCCAATAACGAATGTGGTGCGGCTGGCATTGGGCATTGGGGACATTGCAATGCGCGATGGCGCATGTTGGGTACATGACCTCGAGCGCCTTGCGCTGGTAGCGAGTGGCGAGTCGCGAGGCGCGACCGATGTCGAGCACAACACCCTTTGAGTCGAGTACAACAGGAATGATCTCGGCTTCACACGCCATGCGCCGAATTGTCTCGATCGGCAACTCGACATCATGACCTGTGTGAATCACTGACTTGTCGTGCAAGCCATGGGTGAGCGTATGCAAATCGATGACCACAGAAACTTCGGCCCGTGAGTTGGGTGATGAACTCGAGAGAGCGGATCCGTCGACGAGTGCAACAAGCGCAAGTGCTGCAAGATGACCGTGCTTGCGGTCGTCGGTGGGGCAGTTGGTTGGCACCGCTGCGTGAAAGAGCTGTTCGACAGTGTTGTCGAGCCGGCCAATGAAGCGCAGACCACTCTCTGGATCGAGTCGACCGTTAACACAAAACATGCCTGATTCACGGTCGACCCAATGCTTGAGGGTGATGTCGGTGCGCTGGCGCTCGAGAACACTCACACCATCGTCATTGTGGATGCGAGCAACTTCGCTCTTTAATGCACGGGCAAAATTGTCGGGAGTCGCGTGAGTAGCAATGGTGTTGATCCATGCCCCTCGGTCGGTGAGTTGTTGGCGCGCAGAATCGTCGAGATGAAAGGCAATTCGCGTGATGGCATCGATGTGGGCCGAAGAAATTCGACCGTCTACAAATGCCTGCTCGAGACTAGGGAACTGCCGCAATGTATTGGCGCGATTGACCTCGCGGAATGCTTCGGTACGAGTGATGTTGCCGATGCTTGCGAGCACTTGTTGGGGGACAATGGATGGAGTGGTTGATGCAAGTGCCAACAATTGACGAGTTAATTGCACTTTGTGGTGGTCGAGCCAGGATTGCATGGAAGCGACATGAGTAAGTGCCAGGCGCACCTGTGGCTCGGTGCTGGAGTCGGTATGAAACGCATCGAGGTAATCGATACTTGAAGAAATGTCTGACGGCGCGCCATGAAAGACGTCGTATGCAGTCTGCATTGTTGCCCCTCTATACCGGATTGAGCTAGTTGATCTAGCGGTTGGTTTACGAGTGATTGCGATATGAGGGGGAAGGACTTGTGCGCAACTTTAGAGCGGGGGTGTTACACGGTTAATTGGCTGCGAACTTAGAGTTTGCCGAGGGCAGAAAACAGTGCTCGCACATTGTGGCCACTGATGGGGACGCGATGACCAGTGCGACTAATAGAGGCTTCTATGGCCAGAGGAAAACCCTGGTGTTCTTGTTTGTGTGATTCGTTTCTCAACGATTTGGCAAATGCTGATTTAGAAGTACCGCTGAAACTACAACAGGGATGTCACACGCTTAGGTGGAGAAATTCCTGCCAGCGCGCAGGCAGCCGTGACTACATTCCTGATGTCATTTTCGGTTCGTGATACGTCGTGTAGAACTTCATACTGAATGATGAGTCCATCTACTGCTGCAACAATGAAATTGGTTAGCTCAGGCAGGGTGATGTTTAGCTTTTGACCTTGCAAAGATTCAGTAAAGATTTCAAGTGTTGACGCTGCATATCGTGCGTATTGCCATTCGGCAAGCCACTCAAACCCTTCGGTTCTTCTACAAAAAATAGTGAGTTCGTATTGCATCAACTGCAAACCATCATCTCGTTGCACGTAAGACCAAACGCCAAGGATTGCATCATTGATTGCTTGGGCGAGACCTTGCTTCGGGTCCACAGATCTGCGGAGAATTTTTTCAATCTCGAGCGTTATTGCCCCGACCACCGCGGTCAGCAATTCGTTTTTGTCCTGGAATGCATAATGGAACACCCCTTGGGTGGTTCCTGCTTCTTCTGCGATTCGCCGAGTTGTGGCGCGTTCAAGACCCTCGCTGGACATCACCCTGATGGCTGCCTCAACGAGCTGCTCTCTGCGTTCTTGCGCACTAATTCGAGCCACGGCTTGAACACGTCCGATCACTGTTTGACATGGGGAGGGACCATCAGTATAGTTCTGGTCAATCAACTTGGTCATTTGACCAAGTTGATTTGGTGGATTGGGGATCGCTGTGGAGTCAACTGACGTAATCGTCATCGGTGCGGGGCTAGCCGGCCTTACCGCAACCCGAGAATTGATGCGGAAAGGAATTTCCGTCATTCTCCTCGAAGCTCGCGATCGTGTTGGTGGACGCACACATTCCGTCGTTGAAAGTGGGGGAACTCTCGTTGAACATGGAGGGCAATGGGTCGGCCCAACTCAAGATCGTGTTTTGGCACTAATCAATGAATTAGGTCTAGAAACGTTTACCCAATACAGCGATGGCGAAAATCTGCAGTACTCACATGGAACTCATCTTCGTTATCACGGCGCAATTCCTACAGGTGACCCAATGCAAGCCGCAGATCTTGTCGATGCGATGGTTGAACTGACTTCAAAGGCAATGGAGATCGATCCAAGTGCGCCATGGAATCATCCGCATGCTTCCATTCTTGACTCGATGACAGTGGAAACATGGATCGCATCTCAACAGTATTGCGATGGAGCAAAAGACTGGATTCGTACGCTTTGCCGAGCGCTTTTTCCTGCCGAGCCTGGCGAGATTTCGCTATTGCATGCATTGTTTTATTTCCGCTCGGGCGGTGGAGTAGAAAAAATGATTGGAACAATCAACAGTGCACAGGAAACTCGTGTCTCGTTAGGGGCACAAGAAATTTCTAATCGTCTCGCACAACAATTGGGTGATCGACTGCGGCTCAATTCTCCTGTTGTGCGAATTGACCACAGTGATAGTGGTGCCGTGATTCATCATGAACACGGTTCGATTGCTGCAAAGAGAGTGATAGTCGCAATTCCTCTTGTGCTTGCAGGGCGGATTCGTTATTCACCACCAATGAGTGGTGTCCGCGACCAGTTGACGCAGCGATCGTTTATGGGATCCGTACTTAAAGTGCACGTCGTCTATTCGAGTCCATTTTGGCGAGAGTCTGGATTGAGCGGTCACATCACATCCGACACAGGGAAGGTCCAGATCACCTTTGATCAGAGTCATCCAGACCGATCTGAGGGAGTCATCGTTGGGTTTATGGATTCTCATTTGGGAAGAATTGCGACACAAATGTCGTACGAAGATCGAAAAGCGGAAGTTATTGCAGATTTGGTGCGTCTGCTGGGTGAGCAGGCCGCAAATCCAATTGCTTATTACGAAAAGGCTTGGATTGAGGAGGAGTATTCACGCGGTGCTTACGTGGGAATGATGACCCCAGGTACATGGTCCACTCTTGGGCCACTGCTTCGCGAGCCAGTGGGTGTTATTCACTGGGCGGGAACTGAAACCGCAATCATTTGGAACGGTTACATGGACGGAGCGATTCGTTCAGGGGAGGATGCAGCTGAAGAAGTTTTATCCTCACTGAGTCGCGAGGGGATAATGAAGTGAGTGACGAAAAAGAACAAATTTCTGCAGAAGAATTAGAGCAAGCATTACGCGAATACGTAGATCGCGCCAATGCGAGTCCGCGAGCTCGAAAGACGCTTGCTAATTGGACATGTCGAATTCATATTCAAGCTGTTGACGTTGATGGTGCAGTATTCACCTACATTGTTAAAAATGGTCAGTCTCAGCCATTGGTGTTGGGCCTCGAAAATGTTCCAGACCTCATCGTGCGCGGTCAAAGTTTTGACTTAGCAGAAATATTTTGGGGCGATGCAAACCCAGTTTCTAACTACATGCAAGGCGCAATTAAAACTCAAGGCAGAGCTGATGATGTCATGCGACTTGACGCAATGGCGATGTTTATATTTCTCAACCAATGAAAGTGAGCAAAGAATATGAATGAGCAACAGACACTGAGTAGATCGCTTTCGCTAGGTGGTGCATCAGCGATTTCGACCGGGCTTGCATTTGCCGCCTTGAATTTTTTGGGTATGGCACAGATGTTGGATTACATCAGTGGTCCTTTCGCGTGGGTTGCGGTTTTGGCCGGAGGAGTATTGATCCTTGGAGTGCGGGCATGTTTTTCCGAACTTGATGGTATTTATCCGACCGCTGCAGGCATTCGGTTGTGGATGGCTCGAGCCATGAATGATCGTCTTGCCCTCATCATCACGCTTACGTATATGACGGCAATTGTGCTGGTTATTGCTGCAGATGCATTCATCATTGGTGAAGCAATGGCTTATGCCTTTGGCAACGGAAGGGTGCTCGCCGTGGTGTACGTGGCGCTGCTTTTGGTTCTTGCAACCATTTTGAATCTAAGAGGAATCAAACTTGCTGGATCTCTTGAAAAAATAGTTACGTCAATTGTCGTTCTGGCAAGTATCGGAATTGGGATTACGGCAATTGTTAAGCGAGGACCAACACCGCCGAAGCTGATTGGTGGTGGTTCTCCGCTCCAAGCATTGATTCTTGGAATTTTCTTGTACACCGCATTCGAGTGGGTAACAACAAACTCTGAAGAAGTTGTAAAGCCCAAAATTATCCCGCGGGCAATGTTCATCGCGATATTTGTGCTTGCAGTGAGTCAGTCAATTTTTGCTGTTGCGATGGGCCTGAATCTTGGTGTGGATGGTCGCGCATCGGCCTATCCACAGTTGTTAGTGGCAGAACAGACGATGGGCAACGTGGGAATGTTGCTGATGCTTGCTGTAACCGCGTTAACAGCGGTGAACACATTCAATGGCGGCTTCGTAACACTGTCTCGATTCATGTATGCGGTAGCACGCGAAGGGAAATTGCCAAGGTCACTGACAACTCTTAATGATCATGCGGTTCCAGTGGTGCCAGTCATTTTGCTTGGGGTCTCTTCGTTGGTTCTTGCAGTCGTTGTTGCTATTACAGGTGCATGGACAATGATCGTTTCAATGTGTGCGGCTCTTGAAATGATGATTTATGCCACGGCGGCGTTTGTGGTTTTCCGCCTGAGGAAGCGTCAAGCAGATGTCGACCGGCCATTTAAATTGTTGGGAGGTCGGCCAGTTGCAATAGCGATCATGGTTCTGTTTGGGTTTTTGGCAGTTGTCAGCAGCACCACAGTTGGTAAAGAAACGAGTGCAACGCCACTCATCACTTTGGCAGTTATCGCTGGGATGGTTGCGCTGTACGTATTCCTATATGTGCCGCGACTGGAAAAACGTGAGGCAGAGGAGCTTGCAGCACGACGTGCCGCAAGAGCGGCAGCGCGTAACGCCTAAAAACCGTTGAGTACTTCGGACGTTAGGTATTGCCAAGGGCAGAAAAGAGCGCTCGCACGTTGTGGCCGCTGATGGGCACGCGATGACCAGTGCGACTGATGAAGCCCAACTGCACACCTGTTGCTGGGTCGACAACCGTGAAAAGCTGTTCGTGACCTGCTGCATCAACAACGACGTCGGTCAGCAGGGGAATGCCGGCTGCTGCGAGTGCTTGCTGCACGAAACCGGCATTGAGTACTTCGATGGCGATGTGTTGCACGCCAGAACCATGGGCATCCAAGTGCGCACGAACGGCAGGGTCATTGCCTGGGCCAACGAGCACGACAGTGACGCCACCGGCATCGGCTGTCATGATGTCTGCATCTTCGGTTGGGCGCACTGCAAAACCGATTGATGACAAGAATGCCGAAGCAGATGGAAGATCCACGACTGCAACGACTACATGATCGATGCGAACGGCAACAGTGTCGAGTGCGCTGAGCAACGTGTCAGCAATTTTGACTGGCTCAACGCTTCCTCGATCATGCGCCACTTCGATGCGATGTGTTTCAGAAAGCACGATGCGAAACAATTGTTCGGCAAAGTCGGCATCAACTCCGCTGTTGATTGCCCACTGGCGTCGCGTCGTCAGCACTTCGCGCACTCGCTGTGGCTGAATTACCGCAGTCGATGTTCCAGCTTTTACTTCGGCGACTTCTTTGCACACTTCCATGCGTTGAGCGAGCAGTGCAACAATCGCAGCATCAATTTGGTCGATCTTCTCGCGGAGCTGTGGAAGATCGCGTGCCATTTATTTTCCTACCAATGATCGCCACCACGAGCGCTTGGCTGTGTGTGGTTCAACAAGTTTTGCAACATGCTTTGCGAGTACGTCCATCTCGATGTTGACTGCATCACCAGATTTGCGCACGCCCAATGTCGTAACTGCACAAGTGTGTGGAATCACTGCAACGCGAAACGTGTCGGCGGTGAGCTCAAATGCGGTGAGCGAAATTCCATCAACAGTGACCGAACCTTTTTCGACAATGAGGTGCATCAAGTCACGAGGAATGCGAATCACTAAATCTGGAGCGGGGGACACAACGTGGCCAACAGCATCGACATGACCGAGCACCATGTGTCCGCCCAATCGATCACCAAGCGCCATCGGTCGCTCAAGGTTGACAACATCTCCTTCATGCAGCGCGCCAAGGTTGGTGCGCAAGTACGTTTCTTCGCTGACATCGGCATCCCACCAACTCGAACCATCGGTAGCCACAACGGTGAGGCAACAGCCATTGACCGCAATTGATGCGCCGAGACCAGAACCCTCGAGGGCGAGAGCGGCATTGACCCGCAGGCGACTGCCTTCTCGTTGGGCAATAGTGCCTAGTTCTTCGACGATCCCAGTGAACACAGCAATTCACACTACTTATATGAGTAGTTGTCTGGTGGGGCAATTTGCGCCGATAGGGTGGATATGTCCATTGGGGCTATCTGCTCTGATGTGATGCTGTTGGTCATCCGACCGATAGCGACCTCAACTTCTCGCAATTCGGCGAGAAAACGAAAGGCATCACCGTGGCTATTGCTGCAAAAAGCGACACCAT
>CAFAAG010000011.1_pt1 | contig 19043 bp, 18 predicted proteins | sample 7267441 | NCBI WGS metagenome assembly CAFAAG01 (sample SAMEA6813978, study PRJEB35770) | uncultured Acidimicrobium sp. | biome: Freshwater; feature: Freshwater reservoir; material: water | place: Czech Republic | collected 2016-08-15 | depth 30m m | reverse complement strand
GATGAAATCCATTTTTGTGGTCTCTCACCACACACGCGGCGAGATCGCCCAGTTGTTGGTCGATTTGGAAGCCTGGTGTGCAAAACACGGCCACCAGTTGTGGATGTTGCCAGCTGACGCAATTGCGAGAGGTTGCGAGCATTTGGCTAGCGAGCGAGCAGCAATGGACGCCGACATCGTGTTGTCACTGGGCGGCGACGGAACAGTGTTGCGTGCAGTTCATCTGTTGGATGGCGCTCCGGTGCCTATACTTGGAGTCAACGTAGGAACTCTTGGTTATTTAACCGAAATCGAACCATCCGAGTGCATCTCATCCCTGCAGCGTTGGTCAGAAGGCAGGCAAGACAAAGATTTCATTATTGATAAGCGAATGATGCTTTCTGTGTTGCTGAAGAGAGCTGATGGAAGCACTGATCTTTCGTGGAGAGCGCTCAACGAAGCGGTACTTGAAAAACAACAGTCTGGTCATACGGTTTGGCTTGATGTCGTTATTAACTCTGAATTGTTTGCTACGTATTCCGCAGATGGTTTGATTGTTTCTACTCCAACTGGAAGTACCGCGTATTCAATGTCTGCTCGTGGTCCAGTCGTGTCGCCGCGACATCGTGCTCTGCTTGTTACTCCAGTTTCGCCTCACATGTTGTTTGATCGAGCTCTTGTGCTCGACCCGCACGAGTCGTTGTTGATCGAAGTTGTCGGTACACGACCAGTTGACATGGCGCTTGATGGTCGCAAAGTAATGAGCTTGACGCAAGGCGATGTCGTGAGTTTTGCTCCAGACACTTGTACCGCAGAGTTTTTGCGATTCAAGACTCCAAAGTTTCACCAGATCGTGCGCACCAAATTTGGTCTCGGAGACGATTGATGCTCAGTGAATTACACATTGAGAATCTCGGAGTAATCGAAAACCTAGATCTATCCATCGGCGAGGGTCTCGTTGCCTTAACAGGCGAAACCGGCGCAGGTAAGACGATGTTGGTTGAAGCGATCGATTTACTCGTTGGTGGTAGAGCTGATGCTTCCGTTGTTCGCACTGGATGCGAAGAGGCTCGAGTGGAAGGTCGATTCGTTACCGACGAGAGCGAAGTGATTTTGTGTCGGGTCGTACCTGTCACTGGCCGTTCACGCGCGTATGTAAATGGACGACTTGCAACAGTTGCGCAACTTGCCGAATATGGTGCTGAACTCGTTGATCTGCATGGACAGCATGCGCACCAAAGTTTGTTGGGAGCATCAGCTCAGAGGCTTGCTCTCGATCACTTCTGTGGAGTCGACCTCGAACCACTACGTAATGCTCGCGCACGATTAACCGAAATTGAAGCGCTCCTTGCAACGCTTGGTGGCGACGAACGTGCTCGCGCTCGCGAAATCGATCTATTGAGATTTCAGGTGAAAGAAATAGCTGATGCAAATCTGCAGAGCCCAGACGAAGACGAAGACCTCTCTCGTTCGGAAGACTTGTTGGCTGATGCGGTGGCCCACCGTGAGGCCCTCTATGTGGCGGCAGCAGCATTGCAAGATGATGATGGGGCGAGCGATGTGGTTGGTCGATCAATAGCGGCTATTAGTCATCGCGAGACATTTGTAGCGCTCGGTGAGCGTTTGAAGAACGTGCAGGCAGAGATTGACGACGTTGCGAGAGAAATGCGTGATGTAGCCGAAACGATCGAGGAGGACCCGTCCAAATTGGATGAGGTTCGTCAACGACGACATCTGCTCGTTGACTTGCGTCGTAAATATGGAGATTCACTCAACGAAGTAATCGCCTATGGAGCCGAAAGTGGACAGAGACTTGATGAACTGGAGAGTTTTGAAGCTCGAGCTGCAACGCTGGATTCTGACCGCGCTGCTGCGGTGCAACAGCTTCGGACTGCAGAAAAGGTAGTTGGTGATGCACGTAGGGCGGCTGCGCCAAAATTGGCAAAGGCTGTGCAGCAGCATCTCCGCACGTTGGCGATGGCTCATGCGGTAGTGGATGTCTCAGTTGGCAATGACGCTGGCGACGACGTTACGTTCCTGCTTGCTGCAAACCCCGGTTCACCGCCTTTGCCGCTCACGAAAGTCGCGTCGGGTGGTGAGTTGGCGCGCACAATGCTGGCGCTCCGCTTGGTGCTCACTGAAGGACCGGCCACATTGGTTTTCGACGAAGTAGATGCGGGAATCGGTGGGGAAGCCGCAGTTGCTGTTGCGGACGCATTGGCGCAACTGGGAAAGCGGCATCAGGTCTTGGTTGTGACGCACCTTGCCCAAGTTGCGGCTGCGGCTCATCGACAGATCAAAGTGTCAAAGACGGTGAAGTCGAAGCAGACTTTTGCCGAAGCAAGCGAATTGGGCGCTCAAGATCGGGTCCAAGAAATTGCGCGAATGCTGTCAGGTGGAATGGCGGAGGAATCTGCCCTCAACTACGCCTCCGAACTCCTCAAAGCTTCTAGCGGTCGTTCGAGCGGTCAGGGGCGTTCACGCCGCTAGCCCTGTTGAGGGTATGCTTATCTTCCGTCGTGGAGTATCTGGTCCCAGTCGGGAGCGCTCCGCACAGAGACGGGAGCAAGTAGTGCCAAAGCATGTGTTTGTAACAGGTGGTGTTGCAAGTTCGCTTGGTAAAGGTCTCACTGCTTCCTCGCTTGGTCGCTTACTAAAAATGCGTGGTCTTCGAGTCACGATGCAAAAATTGGATCCGTACATCAACGTCGATCCAGGCACAATGAATCCGTTTGAACACGGAGAAGTTTTTGTTACCGATGATGGTGGTGAAACCGATCTCGATCTTGGTCACTACGAGCGCTTCATCGATGAGAATCTGTCACGTTCGTCCAATGCGACGACGGGGAGTATTTACCAAGCGGTTTTGGCCGCAGAACGTCGTGGTGATTACCTAGGTCGTACTGTGCAGGTCATTCCGCACGTGACTGATGAGATTAAGCGACGCATTCAACGGCTGGCCACTGATGATGTTGATGTGGTGATTACGGAAGTTGGTGGAACCGTTGGCGACATCGAGATCCTTCCGTTCCTCGAGGCCATTCGCCAGTTCAAAAATGAAGTCGGTCGTGACAACATTTGCTATGTACACGTAACGTTGGTGCCATTTATTGGTCCGAGCGGTGAGCAGAAGACGAAGCCGACACAGCACAGCGTCACCGAGTTGCGATCGCGCGGTATTCAGCCAGATTTGATTGTTTGTCGCAGCGAGGAGCCCATCGGCGATCAATTGAAGCGCAAGATTTCTGGCCAATGCGACGTTGATCAAAAGAATGTCATCAATGCTGCTGATGTCAAAAATATTTATGAGCTGCCTTTGATTCTGCACGACGAAGGTCTCGATACTCAGATTTGCGAAGTCTTAAAAATTGATGCGCCACTTGATCTGACTCCTTGGAGACAATTGGTCGCAAGAGTTGAAGCGTCAACTGCTCCAGTCAGGATTGGTCTGATTGGGAAATACGTTCAGTTGCAAGACGCGTATCTTTCGGTTGTTGAGAGTTTGAAACATGCGGGTTTTCATCACGGAGCAAAAGTCGAGATCGTGTGGATCCAGGCTGAAGATGTTGAGGGTCTACTAGCCGATGATCGGATGACGACTCTGGACGGAATAGTTATTCCAGGTGGATTCGGTCCACGCGGCATTGAGGGCAAGATCAGAGCTGCTGAATTTGCGAGAGAGAACCTAGTTCCGTGTCTTGGACTATGCCTGGGCATGCAGGTCATGACGGTTGAGTTTGCGCGACATGTATTGGGAATGGAAGATGCCAACTCAACAGAGTTTGATCTGTCCACTCAACATCCGGTAATCGACATCATGAACGATCAGCGAGATGTCACCGACAAGGGTGGAACGATGCGTCTCGGTGCATATTACGCAGTTCTTACCCCAGGAACCAAAGTTGCAAATGCATATGGCGAGCCAGTTGTGAGTGAACGGCATCGTCACCGCTATGAATTCAATTCCACATATCGAAGTCGATTCGAAGAAGCAGGATTTATCTGCAGCGGAACTTCGCCCGACAAGCGTTTGGTCGAATTTATCGAACTACAGGATCATCCATTTTGGGTTGCCACTCAAGCGCATCCCGAATTCAAGAGTCGTCCTGACAGGCCGCATCCATTGTTTCGCGAATTGATTGGTGCGGCACTCGCTCGTCGAGCTCTCACTGAAAGTACTTCGCGATCGGCCGACCGCGCGGCTTCTGCGGACGCGAAGTCGTAGTTTCATCGGACAATATTTCTGATGGCGCATTTTGAGCGCATCTCACGAACAGTTCTGCACGAGTGGGTGTTATGGAAACTCGTACAGAGTCGCTTTCGATCTCCTCGTGGCGAGGAATTTGTGCGTACCTATGTTGAGTCCCCAGGAGCGACCGGCATAGTTCCAGTGCGTCTCAATGCGAGTGGGCGTTATGAGGTGGTGATGGTGCGGCAGTATCGGCCAGCGCTTGGTGCCTACAGTCTCGAGATTCCTGCAGGCATGAGGGATGTGGCAGGGGAAGATCCGCAAGCTACTGCACTGCGAGAGTTACAGGAAGAGACTGGGTTTACTTCTTCGGATGTGCGACCACTTGGTCAGATTTTGCAGGCTCCCGGAATTACAAATGCTGCTGTGCAACTATTTCTCGCTGTGGGATTGACAGAAGTAGCCATGGATCGGCACGGCCCTGAGGAAGACGACATGACAGTCGAGATATTGCTCCTTGATGATGCTTTGCGAATGATCGAGACAGGTGAAATTGATAACGCGATGGCTGTGGTCGGTCTACTTCGCGCAGATCAAGTGCTCCGAGCCGAAAGTGCTTCTGGCAAATGACGAGTCTGACCGATCGCGAACGATTCTTGACCTGGATGCGGGTAGAACAGGGTCGATCGGATCGAACGATTGAGGCCTATGGAAGAGATATTGCGCAGTATGAGTCGTATCTCGTTGGTGCCAAATCAAACTCGCGGGTTGTCAAACCAGCAGTAATAGAAAAGTATGTGGGGCAACTGCGTGCGAATGAACGCGCTCCAAAAAGTATTGCTCGGCAGTTCGCTGCCATCCGCATGTTTCATCGCTTCATGCTTGACGAAGGTCTACGTACCGACAATCCGACTGCATTCATAGATGGCGTCAAGGTTCCTTCAGGAATACCTAAAGCATTGAGCGAGGAGGAAGTTGAATTACTTCTGAACGCAGTGACCGGTGTTGACTCGTTGGCAGTACGTGATCGTGCATTACTTGAATTCTTGTATGCAACTGGTGCCCGTGTGTCTGAAGCTTGTGGACTTTCCATGAGCGATGTGGACATGGAGAGCAACGTCGCTCGAGTGTTCGGTAAAGGTTCTAAAGAGAGAATCGTTCCGTTCGGCCGTCACGCAAAGGAAGCTCTTGAGTCTTGGCTGGGAGCGGGTGGAAGACCCATGTTGTGTCCGCAACAGTGGGCGAAACGCGATCATGCTGACGCCGTTTTTCTTGGAGTTCGTGGCACACGTTTATCACGGCAAGCAGCATGGGGGATTGTGCGAAAATATGCGATGTTGGCTGGCATCAAGAGTGAGCTTTCACCTCACGTGCTTAGACACTCTTGCGCAACTCACATGCTTGTCCACGGGGCCGATCTTCGAATCGTCCAAGAACTGCTGGGTCATGCATCGGTGAGCACGACGCAGGTGTACACAAAGGTTGACAATGAGGTGCTGTTCGAGATGTATCGCGAGTCGCATCCACGCGCACGTGCGAAGGCGCATCAATGAGCAAAATTTCACACCTTGCTAAACGCTTCGTGCTGTCTCTGGTGCCTGCACAGGTGCAAGAGATAGAGCGTCAGTGGGTGCACTCAGTGTTGACACCAAGCGAGTTTGATTTGTGGAACAAGATGATGGCGCAGGATCGTCGGCATAGTGTGTTGGTTGGTCGTAGGTTTGTGAAGTATCGACCGTCTTCAAACTCTTCTGAGATTGCCGGAGCCTTGTTGCATGATGTGGGTAAGTCGGCAGCACGTCTCGGAACTTTGGCTCGGGTTATTGCAACACTTGTGGGGTCGCGCACGAATCGCTTTCGCCAGTACCACGATCATGAAGCAATTGGTGCTGCGATGCTGAGGTCCATCGGCAGTGACGAAATCACTATTGTGATGGTTGAAGGCTCGTGTGTCGGTGAACTAAAGAACGCGCTCAATCGAGCTGATGATATTTAGCTACTACATGCAGCGTTAGCTGTTAGTTGCTTGGATACAAACCAATTGCGCTGTGCGCCCGAGCGAGAGTTGCTTGTGCAACTTTTGATGCACGATCTTTACCAAGTGCAAGCAAGTTGCTGAGTTCAGCCGGGTCGGCCATGAGTTCGTGATAGCGGGTCTGAATTGGACGAAGCATTTCGGCAACAGCCTCACCGGTGTCCTGTTTGAGTTTTCCGTACTGTGTGTACGTCGTTGCTAGTGAAGCAGGCGACTCGTTGGTGACTGCGCCGAGAATTTCGAGCAAGTTGCTGACACCTGGCTTGCGCTCGCGGTCGAACTCCACTTCGTTGTCGCTATCAGTGACGGCACGCTTGAATTTTTTGACGATCGATGCTGGGTCGTCGAGTAGATAGATGATTCCAGCTTCACCGTCACCAGACTTACTCATTTTGTTGGTTGGTTCCTGCAAATCCATCACTCGAGCGCCCGTCGGTGGAGTCACGGCTTTTGGAACAACAAATGTGTCACCGAAACGATGGTTGAAGCGAAGAGCTATGTCACGGGTGATTTCAATGTGCTGCCGTTGGTCGTCGCCAACAGGTACTTCGGCCGCATCGTAGAGCAGGATGTCTGCAGCCTGGAGGGCTGGGTAGGTAAAGAGCCCAGCCGATACAAAATCCGCCTCACGCTTTGCTGACTTATCTTTAAATTGGGTCATTCGACTGAGTTCGCCGAAACTGACCGTGCACTCCATGATCCAACCCAATTGACTGTGTTCGGGAATGTGGCTTTGCACAAAAACTGTTGCGATTTGAGGATCGAGCCCTACGGCGAACAATATTGCAGCCAATTGCAGCGTTTGCTTTCCAAGCACGCCAGGGGTGTCGGTAATGGTGAGTGCGTGCAAGTCGACGATGCCATGAAAAACATCATTTGTGTGCTGACCCGAGACCCAATTGCGAAGTGCGCCTAAATAATTGCCGAGATGGACTTCGCCAGTCGGTTGGATGCAGGAAAGGACTCTGGCCACGCCACAACGCTAGTGCAAACAATCAAGCAAAGGCCTGTTTGATATAACCTTGAGCGCGATGGCGTATGAGGTGAACACCCCGGTCTTTGATGGCCCATTCGATTTGCTCCTGCATCTCATCTTGCAAGAGGAGGTGGATATTCATGAGGTGTCGTTGTTGCGAATAGTCGAGGCATATTTGGTTGAAGTGCAAAAGATGCAGACCTTTGATCTCGAGATTGCCACTGAGTTTTTGTTGATCGCTGCGACACTTGTCGAACTTAAAACCCGTCGTCTGTTGCCTGGCAAGGCTGACATGGACCTTGATGAGGAGCTTGCTCTCTGGGAAGAACGTGATTTACTGCTTGCTCGCTTGTTGGACTGCAAGACGTTTAAGGATGTTGCCAGTGTGTTCAGTGATTTGGTTGAAAAAGCAGGATTGAGCTTTGCGCGCATGGCTGGCCCTGATGAGCGCTTTGCCGAGTTGATGCCCGATCTTTTAGAAGGTGTGAATCCAGTGCGTTTGCAACGCGCGTTCATGCGCGCAGTTCAACCAAAGCCACCAACAACTATCGACCTCTTTCACGTGGCGCCTATTCGTGCAAGTGTCGCGGAAGCGCTGATGGAGTTGCTGGATGTATTGCCAAGTCTTGGTCGCGTTACGTTTGCGCAACTCACCGAAGCAATCCACGATCGTATTGAAGTCGTGTGTCGGTTTTTGGCGATTCTTGAGCTGTACAAGCAGGGTCGAGTTGATCTTGAGCAGAGTGACAAGTTTGGTGACATTCAAGTGTTATGGACCGGTGGCAATGACGTTGGTTTCGAAGCAGTGTTCAATATTGATGACTACGAAGGATGATGTAGCAATGAAAGGTTTTATACATGTCTGATGAAGAAACGCAGATCAGTGCCGAGGTGGTTCGCGCATTGGAAGGAATTTTGTTGGTGGCGATGGAGCCCGTCGACCCAACACTGTTGGCTCAATTACTTGAGCAGCCCATTTCCGTTGTGGAAGGTCTGTGCGAGAGATTGTCAATGGCATATGCCGAAGCCGGACATGGTTTTCAATTGGTCAAGGTTGCAGGCGGATACCGCTTTCAGTCGCACCCGGATGTATCGGCGTATGTAGAAAGATTTGTACTTGATAGTCAACAAGCCCGTATTTCGTCGGCTGCATTAGAAACACTGGCGATTATTGCGTACAAGCAACCTTTGTCGCGCCAGCAAGTTGCATCGATTCGTGGGGTTGATCCCGATGCAGTGATGCGTACGTTGCAAGCTCGCGGATACATCACAGAAGTTTCTCGCGATGATGGACCAGGTCAAGCGATTTTGTTTGGTACAACAGCAATGTTTCTTGAACGCCTCGGTCTTGACTCGCTCGCTTCATTGCCACCGATTGCCGATTTTGTTCCGCCTGCCGAAGTTGTCGAGGCTCTCGAACAAGGACTCAGAATTGTTCCAGCCAATCCAATGGGTGCAAGTCGAAACGAAGTTGAGGGGTAACTATTAATTCATCAACGCCGGGAGGCGACGAGCAGTTGTTTGAAGGTGAGCGGTTGCAAAAAGTGTTGGCTCGCCATGGTTGGGGCAGTCGACGCGCATGCGAAGAGTTGATCGCCGACGAACGGGTGACGGTGAATGGTTTGGTTGCTGTGTTGGGACGCAGGGTCGACGTAGAAGTAGATCTCATCGAAATTGATGGTGCGCCAGTGGGTGTTCGCCCCGATGTTGTGTACTACTTGCTTAACAAGCCAGTTGATGTGATCTCAACGGCTATTGATACGCACGGACGTGAGACCGTTGTTGATCTTGTTCCACTGGAACCTCGGGTGTTTCCGGTTGGTCGCCTTGATGCCGATTCTGAAGGATTGTTACTGCTCACCAACGACGGCGAATTGACCAATCGAATCACGCATCCAAGTTTCGGATTGGAAAAGGAATATCTCGTGCATGTGGAGTGTTCGGCTACAGGCGTAAACAACACTGCCTTAAGTCGAATGCGAAATGGCATTGAGTTAGATGACGGATTGACCGCACCCGCTGATGTGAGTCAGTTGCAGCCGGGTGTTTTGCGCGTGGTTATTCATGAGGGAAGAAATCGTCAAATTCGTCGCATGTGCGAGGAAGTCGGTTATCCAGTCGCACGGCTAGTTCGCGTTCGCATAGGCCCAATCGTGGATAGGCACTTGTTGCCTGGTCAGTGGAGGCATCTCACGAATGCAGAGGTCAAACTGTTAATTGAATCGGTTGCTCAGTAGCCCACGAGTAGAATTGTCACTTGTGACGCAAAAACGTGCGAATGTCTTCGGTCTTGGCTTGATCGGTGGTTCGCTGGGGCTAGCGCTGTCGAGCAGGGGATGGCATGTCACTGGATGTGATTCTGTTGGTGAAATCGAACGCCAAGCGCTTTCACTGGGAATCATTCATCAGATTGGTGTGGACAGGGATGCTGATATCACGTTCGTTGCGACACCAGTGTCTTCTATCGCAGAGCAGGTAGTTCGAGCGTTAACCGAGACAACTGGTTTGGTTACTGATGTAGGTGGTGTAAAAGCCCATCTTGTTGGGCAGATCAACGATCCTCGGTTTATTGGTGGACACCCTATGGCTGGTAGTGAGCTCATTGGGTTGGCCGGTGCAGATGCCAAGTTGTTTGAGAGTGCTGTTTGGGTGTTGACTCCCTCTATAGGAATTTCTGACAGTAACTTCGAACACGTTGCTGGAGTTGTGACCGAACTTGGTTCCGAAATTGTCGTGCTTGATCCACAGCGACATGACCAACTGGTGGCAATCGTGAGTCATCTTCCACATTTGACCGCAGCAGCGTTAATGGGGTTGGCAAGCGAGAGGTCGGAAGAGCATGTTGCGGTATTGCGTCTGGCCGCAGGTGGTTTTCGCGACATGACACGAGTCGCATCTGGGCATCCTGCGATATGGATCGACATCTGCAAAGAGAACCGTGATGCAATCGTGATTGCACTGGATGGGCTGATTGATGGTCTTGCCCATATGAAACAGATTGTTGAGCAAGGTGACTCCAAAGAACTGATGAAGCGTTTGCAGCAATCTCGCATTGCGCGGTCTAATTTGCCAAGTCGTGTTCGAGATCTGATGGATGTTGTGGAAGTCAGAGTTCCTATTCCTGACCGATCTGGTGCGGCCGCAGAGATATTTACTCTGGCCGCAGAACTCGGCGTCAACATTGCCAACTTCGAAGTTGCTCACTCGGTTGAGGGCGAACGGGGAGTTCTCGTGCTTGTAGTCGAGCAGTCCAGTCAAGATGTATTTCGTGGCGGTCTGATTGCACGTGGGTTTAGACCGATCTTGCAACAGATTTCATGACACAACAAAGCGAGTACGCAGTCGCTACAAAAAGTGGAGCGCTTGATGCTGTGGCTACCGTCCCCGGATCAAAGTCGATTGCGCATCGAGCACTGGTATGCGCAGCACTTGCGCGTGGCGACTCAACTATCAAAGGGTTACCGGATGGTGATGACACTCAAGCGATGCTGCAGGGCCTCATGATGCTTGGTGCAACTTTTTCGCTTGACGGTGCTGATGCCCATATTCAAGAATCAATTGATTTGAATCGCACAGATGCAATAACAGTTGATGCCAATTTGGCTGGAACTACGGCGCGTTTTCTTACCGCCGTTGGCGCATTGCGTCGAAGCCCAATAACGGTGACGGGCAATGCGTCATTACGCAGTCGGCCGATGAAGGATTTGCATCTCGCATTAGAACAACTGGGCGCAATTGTTTCGTGGCAAAACGATAAATATTGTTTGCCCGTTACAGTTCAGCGAGGTGAGTCGTACTCTCATTCGGTTCAGGTCGCGGCTGATACGTCATCGCAATTTGTCACGTCGTTGATGCTGATTGCGCCAATGTTTGAACATGGGTTGACGATTGAACTGACTGGAGACGTCATTTCGCTGCCGTACATTGCAATGTCGGCGTCAGTAATGAAATCATTTGGTGCAAATGTGCGTATTGCAGATAATCGAATCATCGTGATTGGCGGCGGGGGGTATGTGGGTTGCCAATTCGCTGTCGAGCCCGACGCAAGTTCGGCTTCGTACCCTTTGGCTGCAGCTGCAGTACTGGGGGGTCGCGTGCGCGTAGAAGGCATGCGTTCAGATATGTTGCAGGGAGATGGTCGATTTGTAGACGTCTTACAACAGATGGGCTGTGATATTTCGGAAGACAACACCGGAATCACAGTTGGTCGCGACGCAAATAAGTCATTACAGGGCGTTGATATCGATATGTCAGAAATATCAGATCTGGTTCCAACGCTCGCTATTGTCGCGATGTTTGCCAAGACACCAACACGAATTCGCAATGTTGGTTTCATCCGCAACAAAGAGAGTGACCGCATTGGGGATCTTGCTCGTGAAATGCGTGGCCTGGGTGCAAATGTTGTCGAATACGAAGATGGTCTTGAGATTTCACCCCAAGCGTTGCACGGTGGCACGTGTGACACACATCATGACCATCGAATTGCGATGGCTTTTGGTGTTGCTGGGCTCAAATTGCCCGGAGTGATTATCGATCAGCCAAGCGTTGTCTCAAAGAGTTGGCCACAATTTTGGGAGATGCTCGAAGCATTATGACACCCCCAATTCTCAGGGATGACTATCTCAATACGCCAATATTTCGCCGTCTGCAGGGTACACATCCACGCTTTGGGGAAATAATGAGCCGCCATGCCTCGGCTGTTGCTGCCCGTTTGCCGTGTTATCAAGATCCGGTCTCAGGGCTTTCGGTCATGACCGCCGAGTTTTTGGCATCACGCAATTATTGTTGCGAGAGCGGATGCCGTCACTGCCCTTATGTAGCCGACTGATGAACTAGATTGATGGTTTCACGGAATGCAATAAAGGGGTCGAATTGAGCGAAGAACGAGAAATAATGACGTGGGAGTCCTTCGGAGTCGCGAGTCGCGAGCTTGCAGTGATGGTGGCCAAGAGTGGCTACGAACCCGACATTATTCTTGCAATTGCACGCGGTGGACTGCTTGCGGCAGGTGCTCTTGGTTATGCGCTTTCTGTCAAGAACACATACACCATGAACGTCGAGTTTTATACCGGCGTCAATGAGCGGCTTGCAGTGCCAATGATCCTTCCTCCCGTGCCGAGTCTCGTCGACTTGAAGGATTCAAAAGTTTTGATCGTTGACGATGTTGCCGACACTGGCCATACGTTGAAGCACGTACTTGAGTTTTGCAAGGGTCAACTAGCAGATACCCGTCTTGCCGTGTTATACGAGAAGTCACAATCCATCATCAAGTGCGACTACGTGTGGAAGCACACTGACCAGTGGATCAATTTCCCTTGGAGCGATAAAGATCCAGTGGCCCAGCGTAAGTGGAGCGTCAAAGACGCCTGATTCAACTACCCCTGGTAGGTAATTGAAGTATCCAAGAATTCATTGTCGGTAATGTCGCCTGCAGCGATGTCGGCAATCTCAAGGCCTTGCTCGCGCAAGATCGGCGTTGCCTTCGCAATGAAGTCATTTACGCGAGCCTCTTCTAGATCGCCAAAAGTTGGTGTCTCGCCGTTGCCGACGATTCCCAATTCTTTTTGGGATGCAGCGCCGTTAGCAACGTCGCCTTCGCTCTGTGTCCACCAGCTGTCGTATGTAGCAACGGTTGAGAGGATGATTGCGTTTGCACGTGTTGGATCTGCAATGTAGTCAAGTTGTGCTTGTTGAAAAATTGGAACAATGTTCTCAAGGCAAGGACGCAGTTCTTCGAGTCGATCTTTTCGAATCGCCAAGTTTTGTGCGTACGAGTTCCAGCCTGCATCATGAATGAGTTGATAGCCGGTTGTGATTGCGCCACTTTCAAGGTTTGCGTACTTGTACGGCTCTGATGTTGCGAAACCCTGGTGCGCAGCATCTTCTGTAGAGAGCAACAGGTTGCCTTTGTAGTTTGAATCCACCTGACCCTTTTCAATCAATCCCTGCGATTCAAAATATCGCATCCACGCAGGATCGCCGTAGACATAAAAAGATTTGATCGTCTTGGCGGCGTCAGCAATGGTCGTGGCTTCTGGATGTTTGGTTGCGTCCCACAGCAAAACTTGTGGGTTGATGTTCAACGCATTGAACACAGCAAGTGTCGGTGCATCGTTGTATCGAGTAATTGCCACGTCGGTGCCCACGTAACCGAATGTGATCGCATTGTCTTGATACATCTCTGTGACAACAGGAGACTCAAGGAATGGGCCACCTGCACGAATCTCGAGTTTGACACCAGCTGGTTCTCCGTTGACAACCAGCGAACCACTTACAGCACCCGTATCTTTTGATGCGACAGCATCATCGCTCATGAGTTGGTAAAGACCACCATGCTCGGACTCAGGGAACCAGTCGGTCTGCACGACAATCGTTGCGGGACAAACATCTACAAGCGAAACTCCAGTAGCAGTAGTTGCTCCAGCAGTTGTATCTGTTGCTGCTGAGTCGCTACCACCGCAGGCACTCAGAATTGTTAGTGAAACCAAGGCGATTGCGCTAAAAATTGTTGTGTTTCGCTTGTTCATGTTGTTTTATTCTCCGTTGTTATTGCGAAATCGAACCTTCGTACCATATGCCAACAACCAAGGTGTTGAGACGACCGAAAGCAATAAAAAGCATAAGTCCCAAAAGAGTTGCAGCCAACGCTGTGACAAACATCGGGCCGGCTTGGCTGTTTAAAAAGAATTGGGTGATGAGTTTGCCGAGACCGGGGTCACCTTTGGCAAAGAAAAAGTCACCAACAATTGCGCCAATGACGGCTAGGCCGGCCGAGATGCGTAAGCCGCTAAAAATCGCAGGACTCGCTGCAGGCAATTGAAGTTTCAATAGCCGAGTTGCGCGGCTTGCTTTATGCAGTGTGAACAAATCGTGCATATTTTTTGGAGTTGATTGAACGCCAAATAGCGTGTTTGACACAATGGGGAAGAGTGAGATGATCACCGTGACGAGCACTCTCGCCGCGAAATTGGAACCCACCAGTTTGATCATGAGTGGAACAATTGCAATGATGGGAGTGACTTGCAACGCGATGAGATACGGCCAAAGTGAACGCTCAAGCCATTTTGCCTGAGCCATCAAAACACCAAGTGTGAGGCCGAAGACTATAGAGATGGTTAATCCAACAAGCGATGTTTTTAGTGATATCCAGAAAGCAACAACAATTTTGGTGCGCACAATGCCATGAAAGTCTTCAAAGAGACGATGAGGTGGTGGAATTATCATCGGTGTATTGGACGCTGGGGAGAAGTTATTTTCTAAGCCATAGGCGAGTGCGTACCAAGCAAATATAAATAGTGCGAATACAACGGTTGGGCCGAAGTATCGAGTAACGATCTTCTGCAGTCGAGCCTTGAAAGTCATGATGTCTGTATTTCTCTCATCAGTGCAGCGATCTGTCCACAGCAGTGAGCGAATTCGGCGCTGTAACGGAGCTCAGGTTTGCGTGGGTACTCGAAAGGAATCTGTATCTCGTGCGCAATGGTTCCAGGTCTTGGCGACATGATGATGACTCGCTGCGAAAGGTAGACGGCCTCAGTGATGGAGTGGGTCACAAAAACCGCCGAAAATTTTGCAGAAGCAAACATGGCGAGCAAATCATCATTGAGTGATTCGCGAGTAAATTCGTCTACCGCGGCGAAGGGTTCATCGAGCAAGAGCAATCCGGGATCGGTGACGAGAGTGCGAGCCAGGGATGCTCGCATTTTCATGCCTCCCGAAAGTTGTCGCGGATACTTATGTCCGCTGTCTTGTAAGCCAACTGACTCGAGGGCGTTTTGAGCCTTGGCTTTGCGTTCGTCTGCATTGACTCCCCGTAACTCAAGCAATGTTTCAATATTCCTAAGCGTTGAGCGCCAGGGCAGCAGAGTTGGGTCTTGAAAAACAAATCCGATGTCACTCGTTGTGTTCGACAGAGTTCCTCTTGTTGGTTGTTGTAGTCCACTGAGCACGCGCAGCAATGTCGATTTACCGCAACCACTGGGGCCGACAAGCGCAACAAATTCGTGTGTTGCGATTTGTAGCGTGACTCCTCGCAAGGCCTCGGTCGTGTCGGGGAATGACAAACAGATGTCATCTGCAGAGATCAAATGAGACCCCGAGCGATGAACGTTTGGGTTAGGCGTGGTGGAGTTCACCGAAGCGTCGGCTGAGCCGCATCCTCGTAGGGGTCACACAAATAATCTAATAGTGCCGATCATGCGATCGGCGAATGCCAAAGACCTTTATTCTGCAGAATCTGCTTCAGCACAAGGGGCTTATCGGTCATAATTCCATCAACGCCGAGATTCAGTAGGTGCTCCATCTCGTCGGGTTCGTCGATGGTCCACACATGAACCTGCAATCCAGCACTGTGTGCGTCATCGACCAGTCGCTTATCGGTCAGTGTGATCGGGCCCTGCTTGAGCGGAATCTGGGCAGCAAGGGCACCTTCGAATGGTTTGACCACACCTATCCAACTGCGCACCCGCAGCAATGCGACTTGTTTGGGACCAAGCGACGAACACAGTGACGGACCGAAAGTCTCACGGAGCACCGATAGACGCTTGTCGCTAAATGAACCAACACACACTTTGTCGAGCACATGGGGTAGTCGTAGGGCTTCGATCAATGGTGGGAGAGCAGCATCTGATTTGCAGTCGATGTTGATGCGTGCTTCGGGCCATGCGTCAAAAATATCTTGCAATAGTGGTATTGGCTCAGTGCCGTTAACACGTGCATTGCGCACTTCGGAATAATCGAGTTCGCTAATTTTGCCCGCGACGCCACAAGTGCGTAACAGGTCGTCGTCATGAAAAGCCAGGAGCACACCGTCACGAGTAGCATGTACATCGGTCTCGAGGTATGTGTAGCCAAGCTCAATTGCTTTCGCAAAAGCCGGCATTGTGTTTTCGGGTGCGTCACTCGCACCGCCGCGATGTGCGAAAGCGATAGGGAGTTGAGTCTCAAGAAATGGATGCGACACAGATGTACTTTAGATACTTCTGCCAGCGGCTGCCCAGTATTCGTCTTTCAAGAGACGTTTATACAGTTTGCCTGTGGGATGACGTGGTAGCTCGGTTCGGAAATCGACAGACTTTGGACATTTGAATGAAGCAAGGGATGCCTTGCAGTGTTCGATCAGGATGCGTTCGAGTTTTTTCGCGTCTTCTGGTGTTGCAGGCATCACTGTTGGTTGCACTACTGCTTTAACTTCTTCACCAAACTCGTCATTGGGGATTCCAAAAACGGCGACATCAATTACGTCTGGGTGAGATACCAAAATGTTTTCTGCTTCTTGAGGGTAGATATTCACACCACCTGCAATAATCATGAATGCTTTGCGATCGGTAAGGTAGAGAAATTTTTCTTCATCCAAATATCCGATGTCGCCAAGTGTTGACCAGCCCCTGCCAAGCGAATCTTTAGACGCTTGAGTTTTTTCGGGATCATTGTGATATTCGAATTTGGCAGCACTTTCAAAATAGATGGTGCCGGTTTGGCCAACTGCAAGTTCGTTGCCGTCGTCATCCAAAATATGAATGACTCCCTGCAAAGATTGGCCAACCGTACCTGGATGGGCAAGCCATTGCTCTGAATTGCAATACACAAAGCCGTTGCCTTCGCTACCTGCATAATACTCGTGGACGATTGGTCCGAGCCAGGCAATGGTCTGCTGTTTGATATCAACCGGGCATGGAGCAGCGGCATGAAAAATGTGTGTCAGAGATTTGGTTTCGTACTTGGTTCGTACATCGGTGGGAAGTTTGAGCAGTCGTACAAACATCGTTGGAACAGTTTGTGAATGCGTCACTTTGTATTGCTCTACAAGTTGCAAATATTCTTCTGCATCAAAATGCTCCATGATGATCGTTGTGCCACCTACCCGGTGCACCGCCATGTTCCAGCGCAGAGGTGCTGCGTGATACAGCGGTGCTGGCGAAAGGTAGGTCGTGCCGTCATTCATCGCAAACAAGAATTGTCCAAGTGATGTGACGCCATTTGGTGATCCGAGCGGGTTGTTGCCGAGATTGAGTGCCACACCTTTCGGACGCCCAGTGGTTCCACTCGAATACAGCATGTCTGATCCGTCCACACGGTCGTTTAGTGGGAGCGGGGACTGCTGAGCAACGATGTCTTCGTAACTTTCATATCCATCAATCACTCCGTCCAACATGAGGCGAAGTGCAACATTTGGAATTACATCTGAAATTTCATCGGCTTGATCAGCTTTGTATTTGCTTGTGATGAAAGCTTTCGCGTTGCAATCATTGATGATGTAGGTCAATTCATCAGATGTGAGGCGGCTGGAGCACGCAGTATAAATGAGTCCTGCATAGTGGCAACCCCAGATGACTTCGAAATATCGGGGGTGATTTTCGAGACAGATAGCGATGTGGTCACCTGGTCGCAATCCATGTTGAAAGAGCAATTGACTGAGACGGTTAGCAGCCTCGTCGAGCTCCTTGTAGGTAATTACCTGAGACGTTGAAGCCATGACGATGGCTGGCTTATCTGGTGTAACGGCTGCGATTTGTCCTGGAAACATAGGCAAAAGTTAGCCCAATTTTAGAAGCGGCAGGCAATTTGAGATGGAGATCTCACGAGACCAATAAAGATTAAAGTGTTTGGGGTTACTAGATTTGTTTTGACTAAAGAGGAACATAAGGGCAACATAAGGGGGGGCATATGTCGACAGAACAATTGCAGACGACGTTGGACGAACAGGTCATTGATGGTGCGATCACCGAGTTGCTGGATGCCTTTCCGCCGAGCAAGACAAAACCTGCGGTGTTTTTGGGAGAGCAGTACGACCGTGGCCTCGCGTGGGTGCACTTTCCAGTCGGCTCCGGTGGCCTTGGGTTATCGCCTAAGCACCAAAAAATAGTCAGTGAAAGATTGTCAGCAGCAGGTGGTCCGAATGCATATGCGCGAAATCCGATCGGTTATGGAATGTGTGGACCAACTGTTGTCGAGTGGGGAACACCTGAACAATGCAAGAAATATTTGCGACCACTGTTCACTGGTGAAGAAATTTGGTGTCAGTTGTTTTCTGAACCAGGTTCGGGTTCAGATTTTGCAGGCCTCTCGGCGAAGGCAATCCGCGACGGTGACGAATGGTTGGTCAACGGGCAAAAGGTTTGGACTACTTTGGCCCATCTCTCGAAGTGGGGTCTACTAGTTGTGCGCACAGATCCAGATGCTGTGAAGCATGCTGGAATGACGGCAGTGGTTGTCGATATGCAAGCACCTGGGGTTGAGGTTCGACCATTGCGGCAGATGACTGGTGAAGCCGAATTCAATGAGGTCTATTTCACCGACGTTCGTGTTCCAGTCGCTGAAACACTTGGCGGGCCTGGCGACGGCTGGCGCGTGAGTTTGACAACGCTGATGAATGAGCGAGTTGCAATTGGTGGAGCTATTCCGCCAAGGGCGTCTGGTCCGATCCGCGAGGCAATGAAGATTTGGGAAAAGATGCCAGCTGAGGAGCGAGATGCTGCAACTCGAGACAAACTCACCCAATTGTGGATTCGTGCTGAAGTGCTTCGACTGACAAACATTCGTGCTGGACAAAACAGAAAACTTGGAGTGCCAGGTCCTGAAGGTTCAATCGGAAAAATGGCCAGTGCTGATCTAAACAAGCAAACTTATGAGTTCTGCATTGAACTGATGGGTGCGCACGGCATGTTGTACGGAAGTTATGCAATGGTGAGACCGGAAACGGCGATGAGTTTTGACTCTGTTCCAAAAGCATTCTTGCGTGCTCGCGCCAACAGCATTGAAGGCGGAACCAGCGAGGTAATGAAAAACATTCTTGGTGAGCGAATGCTCGGACTCCCAGGCGACGTTCGCGTGGATCGTGAAATTGCTTGGAGCAAAGTGCCGCG
>CAFAAG010000010.1_pt1 | contig 19780 bp, 18 predicted proteins | sample 7267441 | NCBI WGS metagenome assembly CAFAAG01 (sample SAMEA6813978, study PRJEB35770) | uncultured Acidimicrobium sp. | biome: Freshwater; feature: Freshwater reservoir; material: water | place: Czech Republic | collected 2016-08-15 | depth 30m m | reverse complement strand
TGTTAGCGCTTGACCTTAATGGTCACATAACGTTTTGCGCCCGACTCTAAAGTAAGTCGCACGGTGTAACTACCCGCCTTGATAAATGTAAGTGCCGACAATGTCAGCGTGCCGCCATCTGTGACATCTGCAGTAGGAATCTCATACCACGTTTTGCCAACCTTTACTTCGGCAAGCACCTCCGTGTCAGGGGGAAGTTTTGGGACCGTCACGATGAGCACGTTCGAAGGTTTGACAGTCACTTGAGGTGCCGTGGCTGCACTTGTTGCTGGAGCTTTTGATGTTGCATCCGAAATTGCTGCACCACCTACACCGATTTGCACACTTCCAACCGAGCTTGCAGAGCCAGTCGCTTCGACAGTGTCAGTAACAGTGTCAGTAGTTTTCGTCCAAGTAGTACTAGAAATTGTGTCGGGCGTTGGGTCAGGGTTTTTTGCAGATGGAACAGTGATATTCATTGTCGTGCTGTCGGTGCGACCGTTGTAAGACCCATAGCCAGTGATTGTGTAGTTACCTGCTTCTACATAAATATGAGAGGAAGGAAAAGATGTAAGTGCTCGCAAATTACCTGCGCTTCCATAACCCGTGCCATCTCCGAAATCAACGTAAAACAATGCCATTGACGAGTACTGCCCCATTGCACTAATTACATCTGACATGTCAAACGTTGTCACCTTGCGTGCAGCGCCAACGGTGACTTTCACGTCTGGAAGGTTGCCGATATTGAAGCCTTCGTTTTCACCCTCACCTGGCGCGAGCGTGCACTCACGTGGCAAGGTTTTGCCAGCGTATGGAGTGCAGTCGACACTGGCCGCTGGGGCTGCAGGGCAAGGATTGCCGTCAGGGCAGATTTGGGCACTGTATTTCGAACCGCTTTGGGTCATGCTCGCAGCAACTGAAACGCTCGCTGTTGCAACCAACAACGCCATAGTCACTGCGCTCAAAACCAATGTTCGTGTTGCACTTTTTCTCATTGCAAACATAAATCCCCCTCGGTTCAGTAACAAATATTTGCCCTCTTAAATTCTACTCAATGCCAATACTCCGATCAACGCCCTTATTGGTTATGTTGATTTTCAATCTCGAGCAAGGACTTGAGCGTGCGACCGGATGGAACACTTTGCCGTACAACTCCCCCAGGAAAAAAAGCTTGAGTGTCAGAACGTTCATTTATTTCAGCAAATGTTTGCGCCAATGCCTCGGGTGTCCAGGCTTCGTGTGTCGACCAATCTTGCTCAACACTGAATGATCTATAGATCGCCATATCAGGGCCTTCGATAGCGAACACTCGTCCCGTAAATCGACACAATGAACTTGCCAAATACACCACGAGTGGCGCAACGTGTTCGGGCGCATGTCGATCAAACCCTTCGGCTTTCGGCATCATCGCCAGAACTGTTGGTGATTCGTTCACCATCCTGGTTCGTGCGCAAGGCGCAACTGCATTTACACGCGCACCAAGTCGAGCAAGCTCTTGTGCGTGGCTCACAGTGAGTGCAGCAATTGCCGACTTGGTTGCGCCATACACACCGCCACCAGCCGTCGGGTGCAAACCAGCAGCAGACGTTGTATTGACAATTGCTCGGTGCGCATCAACCCCTATCTCATTCCAGTAAGCCGCGGCAAAATGACTGACTGCCAATGTGCCTTTCAGGTGCACACTGATTTGTGAATCAACATCTTGTTCGGTGAGATCAACAAGAGATGAAGGCCGATTATTGCCAGCGTTGTTGACAACAATGTCAAGACGACCAAAATGTTCAATAGCTGTTTCAATAATTGAACTTGCACCGTCCCAGTCAGCGACACTTGCAGTATTCGGCACAGCTTTCCCGCCGAGCGAGATAATTCTATCAACAACCTGATCAGCGGAGTTTGACTGCATTCGTTCGCCGTCCACGCTTGCACCAAAATCATTAACAACAACTGATGCACCGTGTTGGGCTAAAGCGATTGCGTACTCACGCCCAAGACCGCTGCCAGCACCGGTAACGACTGCAACCTTGCCCTCAAGAAGTCTCATCACTTACATACCGTAATAAACGCATTACGGTTTTACACAGTGAATACCTCGATGAAGTGGGTGACCTGGGATCAGGCAACAATCGTCGCAATTGCTTGCCTCGTTACCGTTTTCGTGCTCCGCCAGTTCTCACAGAACAAGATCCGAAGTGTGATTATTGCTTGGAGTACAGAATTGGCACTGATTTCAGGGCTCTACACACTGTGGCGCCTTGCCATGACACTCCCCCTCGACCACGCACCAGGGGCGATTGAGCGTGCTCGGCAAATCGATCGGTTGCAACAGTGGTTTCACATTCCAACTGAACTCTCACTGCAACTTCTCGTACTAGAGCACGACTGGTTGGCTCGCTCAACTAATGCTTTTTATGCCATCGCCCACGTGCCTGCAACGGTCGCCTTCATGGTCTGGTTGTTCTGGCGACACCGTGATATGTATTCACGATGGCGCAATAGTTTGGCCATGCTGACCGCTGCGTGTCTTGTCATTCGTTATTTACGCGTTGCTCCTCCCCGCTTTTTACCAGAACTTGGCTATGTCGACCTGGCCACTCGTTATGGTCTTTCGGTGTATGGGCCAGTCGGTACTGGTGTTTCTGACCAAATTGCTGCGATGCCATCGATACATGTTGGTTGGGCTGCATTGGTGTCGTTTGGCATTGTTGCCGCATCGACAAGCAAATGGCGTTGGGTCTTTATGGCACATCTTGTACTGACCGTGTACGCAGTTACTGCAACTGGCAACCACTGGTGGCTCGACAGCATCGCTGCAATTGCGCTACTCGTTGTCGCCCTTCGCATTGACGACAAATGGCTTCAAGCGCTACGTACTAGATCTAGACCGATTATCAAAACCTCTACTTTGTGATTTTCACGGTGTCGACGTCACCAGTTTTGGTCAGCGTCACTGTTATTCCTTTATAGGTCACCCTGTCACCCTGCAGTAATAGTTTCTTCAAAGCATTGCTGGGATCAGGATTCGTATCAACTGTCATCGGAGTCACGTATTTTGACCATACCTCTTTTACAATCCCTTGTTGTTCACCAGAGCGGTCGGTGTCCTTAGTGGTATCGATGTAATAGACAAGCACTCCATAGGTGCCATCACCCAACCGAGAACCCCAACCTTCAGCCCGGTGCGACTCGACAACAAGTGCTTCAGTTGTGGAAATTGGAACTATCACGCCACGCATGCCGCGCTGCAATCGCTCAAGTGGAATTAACTGTGTTTCAAGTGTTGACTGTGTGCTCGGCATGCAATACAGTTCATCCGCACCCATCCACCCTGCAAAAAACGTATCCCACACATTGAGCGTGACTGAACTTCCATTTTGATTGTCCATAATGCTGAGGTTTGACCTCGGCGAATGACCAGCAAGTCCCATGGGGTGACCCCACTCGTGAATCCAATAACTCCACAATTCGTAATTGTTGTCATAGAAATAATCGGCACCCCCGAATAAATTCTTTACGGGACCATCGGCAGACTCGACTCGCCAGTTGGCCATTCCAATTCCATCACTGAGACCATGAATAGTTCTTGGAAACAAAACAAATACGAAATCAGAGTTCGTGAAGTCAATCAAAGGATCAGCAAGTGAAACGATTTCCTGTGCCATCGGCAGAACTTTTGCGCGATCTCCCTTGACGTGCACATAATCGGGAGATGGTCTTGACATGCGTAGCCAACGTTTTGGATACTGCCAGTTAAATGACAAGGTTCCATTTGACGTGAACTTAAACCATTTGTTGTACTCAGAAATTTGAGCATCCGCAGCCGTTAACTCTTCAGCCGTTCCCACAGCATCAGAGAAATCGACAGCAATCAATTGGATGTTTGAAACCCCAGTTGATGGAAGTGCTGGCGTATCATCACTAGTTCCACGTGGAAAACCAATATTCCATGGCTGAAATTTATTGATACGGGCTTCAGTGAGCTTGCATGCGTCAAGCGAACTACCACCAGCAGGCATCGACACTGCTGCTGGGCTAGTCGATAGCTTGAACCACTTGTAACTGCCACCCGAAATTGCGCGACACTCCAAATATCCACCACTTGCAGTTGACTTGTCACCACCATTAGTGCATGCACCACCGTCTTTGGCAACAGCACCAGCCACTGTCGTATTAGTCGCCGCGCTACTACTCACTGTCAACGTCAGAAAGCTAGCCCCATCGGAATTCTTGTAACTACTCACGTCGCCGGTGCATGCATTTGGATTAATGCGATCTCTTACGTATGTCCAAACTTTGAACCCACCCGTCCCCGAAGGCGCAGTTGCGGTACCCGTGAAAGTTGCCGTGTTGCCACCGTTACTTAATATTGGAACCCCAAATTGCGCTCCGACAAAACCCGGAGCATTCATCCATGCAAGCATTTCTGGATAATGAGGACTTCCAGTCAACGACATAATCGGTCCACAACTGATAACCGACGTAATCGTAAATTGGGCACCGGGTTTGACCGGGTTTGGCGAGACAGTTGTCGTCCAGGAAGTAATACCCACTGGGCCATTAACTCCCTTCGTTGCGATTGTGGTTGTGGTTGTTGTTGCGCTTGTGTTTGTCGCAGTTGCGGAAACCTTGACCCACTTGAGGCTCTTACCCGACTTGGTGCACTTATAAGAAATGCCTTTGGTCTTTTGGGTGAGACCAGCCTTGGTGCACTTACCACCCGCAGTCGCAGCATCTACAGGCACTACGGAGACAAGCAAGGTTCCTATCAGCACGAGACCCACGAGGCGAAAAAAACGTCTCATATCTGCCACGATAATACCTATGAATAACCACCCCTGGAACAAGTTGTTCGAATGGCAAAACCACACTGCCACGAGTGGCGTTCTCTCACAGGCCCAAATCGATCAGTTTGATCAAGATGGCTATGTCGTTGTCAATGATATTTTTTCTGCAGACGAACTACGTGACCTCGTTGCAATTACTGACGCTGCAGACGCCGAAGCTGTTGCAGTGTTGGCAGCCCAACCGAACGAGCGCATTGCAATTTCCGAAAAGGGTGCAATTACTTTTGCAGGACAACTTGCGAGCAAGATTCCAGCGATTCGCAGGTTTGTTAAAAATCCAACAATCATGGGGGCATGCCGAGATCTCGTCGGGCCCGACGTGCGCATGTACCACGATCAAACCGTTTATAAACAGATAGAGAAACCACGCCGTTTTCCGTGGCACCAAGACAACGGTTACCTATTTGTTAACCCGCAGCATTATCTCACTTGTTGGATCTCGCTCAATGGTGCAACCGTTGAAAATGGCTGTCCGCAAGTTGTGACTGGGTTGCACAAGCAAGGCACCATGTCGCACTACATAGTGCCGACACTTGGTTATGAGTGCTTTGAAACGCCGCCCTCGACGCCGGCAATCGCTGAGGTGCGAGCTGGTGGCGCAGTGTTCTTTTCATCGCTCACCCCACACCTCACCGGACCAAATACCTCGAATGGTGTGCGCAAGGCATACATCGTGCAGTACGCCCAAAGTGATGCTGTTGTTTTGGAAGGTAATGCCAACGAAGGAAGCTCGACTGGATCGCACCCAATAGAAATTGAGCCTCGTGGCCTACCCGTGCTTCAGAATGGCGTGATTTGCACTGACTGAAACGTAAGTTCTAGTCAGTTTTCGATTACTTTGTCTTTTTCTTGTAGCCAGTTGGACACTTTGGATTGACCGCGGTTACACGCTTGGTCGTGGAACCCTTAGTGCAGACAATTGTTGTCTTTTTGGCAACAGCAACTGTGGTGGTAGTGGTTGGTGCAACAGTTGTGGTTGTTGCCGGCGCAACAGTTGTGGTTGTTGCCGGCGCAACAGTTGTAGTTGTCGTCGTTGTAGCAGCAACAGTTGTCGTTGTCGTTGTCGTCGTAGTCGCTACCACCAGAGGATAGATAGTCATTGTCACAGTTGCAAAGTACTGATTCGGCTGGTCTTCTTCATCCATGGTTACTGTGAACTGCCAGTCAACCGCAGGAGTTTCTTTGGTTGGTGTTCCGCTAATTACTCCCGTAAGTTCATTAATCGTCAGACCTGTTGGCAGAGCTGGAGAAATTGTGAAGTTGTATTCGCTTGGAATGTTCCAGTCGTAATAAGCCACTGTCGGAGAAATTGAAGTACCCACTACTCCGGTTACTACTTGGCACTTCGGATAAATATCTTTGATCTCGGGTTGTGTAACAGCAAGCGTGAAGTATTTTGTCAGCGAACCAGCTGTATTGGTTCCAGTTATAGAGAACTGAGTCGCACTTGCTACTACCTCAGGTTTACCAGAAAGTAATCCGGTAGTAGAACTGAATATCAATCCTTTTGGAACAGTAGGAGAAATTGCGTACCTGGTTACAGCTCCTCCAGTTGACGAAATCGTATAGCCGACCAATGATCCACATTGCTGCACATTCTCAACAGTTGTGCTCAGCGTAAAAACTGGAGCAGTCTCTGCGGAGACCGAAGTGCCAGCCAGAGGGATAGCGACAAATGCAACGCTGCACAAGCCGATTATTGCTGCGAACTTGCGAGCGTTTTTGCGAATTTGGCTCATCTGATGCCTCCAGAATGGACTAGTCAATTTGGTGATTGCTGAATGAATTATAAGTGAACAAGCGCGTCATTTGGCGTACATCTTCTTTTGGGACGTTTGTGCCAATAACTATAAGCACTTGAGATTGCTAAGGAAGGGCAACAATGGCTTCGTGCTCAAGTGAGGCCACTACTTGATCGTTAACCACAATATGTACGTCTAGCACTGCACGCTCACCGTGCGACTCAAATCTGTTGACTACAACCGAACGTAATTCTGCTGTTGCACCAACCGGTGCCGTTGCGTGATGCCGAATGATGCTGCGCAAATGCACCCAACTGCCACGAGCAACATAGTTGTAGACAATGTCGTTGGCCAGAGCCGGCCACACCGCAGGGTGCACAAGTCCACGATCGGCAAAAAACGATAAGTCATCACCAGCGCGCGAGCCGTAGTCGCAACTAAACGTGTCGATCAACTCAAATTCCTTTGACGGTAGAACTTCGCCATCACGAAGTGGCTGTACTGCCCCGCCATCTCGCACTGCACGAAAGATTGCCCGGGGTTGTTCTGGTTCGCTAGTTATTGCTTGCACTTCAACTGCGTTGTCATCAAAGACTGGCACACACCGCAACGCGTCTTGATCAAACACTGGCCGACGAAAACGAATTTCACCACCACCGCGCGCAAGCCAATCTTCTCCCCACGCAACGACAAGCGGATGCGTCATATATGCATAAGTGGTTACGCCGGCGACAAGTGCTCGCGGAAAACCTGCAGCTTGTGCACCAGCATCAGTGTGAATGGGATTGCGCGCGTGCTCTGGCAAATTTTGTGCGACGATTAACCACTCAACTGGTTGCTGAATATCACTCATGAAGAAGTGCTCATTTACCAATACTCATGTATTTGATGCGTCGTAGATTCCTTGAATCGCCGAGTTGAGCAATGCATCAAACTCTGCATCAGATTGCTTGGCCGACAAACCTTCTGTGAGTGCACGGGAGAAGCTCGCAATCACTCCAGCATTCTTTGCCAACTGCTTGTTTGCATCTTCGCGGCTGTAGCCACCCGACAACGCCACCACGCGCACAACCCTCGGGTGCTTCACCAACTCGGCAAAGAATCCATCCTGATTTGGCAAGGTGAGCTTGAGCATCACGTTTTGATCAGCACTCAACTTATTGAGCTCCGACAAAATAGCGGCCTTCAACAACACCTCAGCCTCAGCCTTTTTTGGGCTATTGATATCCACTTCAGGTTCGATGATTGGGACGAGTCCGGCTGCAATGATCTGTTTGCCAACTTCAAATTGCTGACGAACAACATCATTGATGCCCTTTTCGTTGGCCAACTTGATTACCGAACGCATCTTGGTTCCAAACACACCGTGTTTCGTGGCCTTCGCCAACAATGCATCCAGTTCGGGCATTGGCTTCATCACCTGTACGCCATCTTGGTCGTCGGCCAATCCCTTGTCGATCTTGAGAAAAGGCACGACACCTTTGTTTTCCCACAAAAACTCTGCTGCACCTTTGCCGTCAATAGTGCGATCCATAGTCATTTCAAACAAGATGGCACCGAGCACTCGCTCACCAGAGAACACCGAACTCTTGATAATGCGTGAGCGCATTGCATGAATGAGGTCAAACATTTGCTCGTCACCCGAGTACTCCGACTCCAAGACTCCGTAGAGCTTGAGTGCTTTTGGTGTGCTGCCACCGCTTTGGTCGAGTGCAGCGATAAAACCCTTGCCGCTTTGCACTTTGGTCATCATGTCGTTATTCATAGTCATGCTCCGTTTCGCCTACCAGAAGCATAATTCGCCAAAGATTCAAAATAGAAATTTGCGCGTTACCTTCCCACCCCTATTAGGGCTCAACTATTGCAAAGCCCGTTACAAATTTCTCCAAGTTTCCAAAGATGTTCAAGAGCGCCCCGGCATCACCGTCAACAGTGATCGTCCCCTCGGTCATTTCATGAATGAAAGTCGTGGCCTGCGTAATGACATCCAACAATGTTTCTCTTTTGATGTGAATAGTCGCATCGGCAGCATCATCATGACGTCCTTGTGTTGACACAAGTGTTCTATTTGACAGTGCCAAAATCCACGACTGATCTGTCGTACCCACCATGTCGATGAAGTTCCAATTAATCGTGGTTGCAAGACCACCGACCTGCTCTTGCATCAACCGCACCGCAAGTGTGTCAAACACCTGACCTATTGTCATCGCGCGCGTCATACCGCGAGCCCGTGCACCAAGTTCGACTGGCGGCGGCGGGCCACTTCGTAATTCTTGTGCTCCCATGAGATACGCATTGCGAAAGGTTGAAGACTCGGCCTGGTAACCAAGTTGTTCGAGCGTGTCTGCTTGCAACTCGCGGGCCTTGATATTCGTCGGGTCTGCAAACACTGCATGGTTGACCAGTTCTGCCACCCAGCGATAGTCGCCGGCATCAAACGACTTTTGTGCTGATGCCAACAGCGCATCCATGCCACCCGCTAGATCGACATAGCGCTTTCCCGCATCGGTTGGTTGCAACTTATTGAGGTTGGCGGGGTTCCCGTCATACCAACTGAGATAACGCTGGTACACAGCCTTCGAGTTGTGAACGAGGTCGCCATAAAAGCCACGGGTATGTTCGTTTGCCAAAAACTCGTCGGGCATCTTCAAAAATTCGGCAATCTCCAGCGGTGTCATGCCCTGATTTGCACAACGCATTGTCTGGTCATGTATCCATCTATAGAGGTCACGTTGCAAGATGAGAAATTCGCGAACATCATCAGTCCCCCATCGCGGCCAGTTGTGAGACGTAAACAAAATCTTGGTGTCGGCACCAAACAACTCGATGCTCTCATTGATGTATTTAGACCAACTCAATGCATTGCGCACCTGCGCACCCCGAATAGGCACGAGGTTGTGCATTGTGTGCGAGCAATTCTCGGCCATACACAACCAACCGAAGTCTGGAAAGAAGAAATTCATTTCGGCTGGAGCCTCGGTTTCAGGAGTCATCTGAAACACAATTCGCACACCATCAACAACCAACTCTTCTCCCGTGAACGTGATGTCATGAGTTGGTGCCACCAATGACGGCGCTGCTGTTGGTACCGAGTTACCTAAACCACAGTCAACATGACCTTCTGGACTTGCTGGAAGGAGCGGCCCAAACTGATAGGTCGCTCGCCTGCCCATTGCTGGCCCAGCAATTACATTTTCAGCAATCGCCTCATACAAGAATCCTTCAGGTGCAATGACGACGCACTTGCCAGCATCCACATCTGCTCGCGTTGTCACTCCGAGTACTCCGCCGAAATGATCTGCGTGTGAATGTGTATAGATCACACCAGTGACAGGGCGTTCGCCAACATGTTTGTTAATCAGTTCGAGAGATACCCGAGCCGTGAAGTCGCTTGTGAGTGGGTCAATGACTACCCAACCTTTGTCGCCACGAATAAACGTGATGTTCGAAATGTCGTATCCGCGCACCTGCCACACGCCATCAGCGACTTCAAATAGCCCGTGATGGGCATTGAGCGTTGCGTGTCGCCACAAATGTGGGTTCACCGTGTCTGGCGTATCGCGATTGTCGCGCAAAAAATCATACGCAGCAGTGTCGATTACTTTGCGACCTTTGTCGTCAACAATTTTGGCCTCAGTACGCGCCGCAATGAATCCACGTGTAACGCGCTCAAGATCGGCAGGGTCAAAGACACGACCTTGTGTTGAACTATTGAGTTCACGCGTAACTGGCGATGCTGGCTTACTGACCATGCTTCAAGTATCTCGCTTCAACCACCCACAGAGCGAATCGACCCACAAATACCAAAAGGGCTGTGTACCGAAGTTTCCCTCGCTACACAGCCCCGAAGGGTAAATCATCTAGCTAACGATTACTGCTGTCACCATGTAGCGCATACCTTGAGGTGTTTCGGCATGCGTGAGGATGTGGCAGTGCCATGCCCATACACCTGCATCCTGCGCGGTGTAGACCACTGTCCAACGCTCACCAGGGGCAACGCTGATCGTGTCAGCAAAGTATGGCGAATCGAGAACAACTCCATCACGAGCCACGACCAAGCCTGTTGGTTGGTGCATGTGCATTGGGTGAGTCATGAAACCTTCGTTGTAATAGTGCACAACCATGGTCTCGCCAACTTTTAGTGTGTATGGCGTTGTTGCAGGAAATGATTTGCCGTTGAGCGAGAGACCAATGTTGCCGGCGTCGTTCAATACCATGACCACTTCTTGCTCAGCTTTACCATCTGCATCACCCGTTCGGCCACTGGTTGCCTTCATCGCAAGAGTTTTCCAATCATCGATGATGATTGCACCGGCCATACCGTTTGGAATCTGCACCTGTGCGTTGTGGTGTGAGTGATACATACCTACAGCCGGACCGTCAGCAACGAATTCGTAGTTGAAGGTGGCACCTGGCTCAATTGGCTTCTGCGTATAAGGGTCCACACCATCCATTGCATTTGGTACCCGAATTCCGTGCAGGTGCAACGATGTCGATTCTGGCAATTCGTTCTTATGAATGATGCGCACCTTGTCGCCCGAGTTCACATGAATAACTGGACCAGGAATCATCCCGTTGTATGTCCAGCCATCGACGAACTTGCCAACTTCAACTTCCCACTTCACAATCTTGGCAGTAAGAACAAATTCTTTATAGCCGTCAGCCGACATGGTGTATTCAAGCTCTTGGTTACCAATGCCCTCAGTCTTGGCTGGATATGTCATGGCAACCTCTTCCATCGCCTTATCCATTTGTTGCCATGTCATTGCCGACATCGGCGCGGTGTCAGTACTTGCCATTGCTGATGCGCCTTCTGCGACAGTCAGCGTGGCTTTCATGCCGGATGCCTCATGACCTGCAACCTCACAAATAATGGCAACTTCACCAACTTCAAGTCCAGAAACTACGAGTTCTGCTGTCTCGCCAGACTTCAACATAATTGTGCGCTTGTTGAGCGTGGGGATTGCAAAGTTGTGCTCGAGCGTGCCGCCGTTGACAATCTGAAAGGTGACTTCGCCTGGTGGCACCGTTGCTGGTGTCATGGTGACGGCAAATTCGGTCATTCTCACCTGCACGATTGTCGCCACTGCCGCCGAAGAAGAACTCGACGTTGATGAGCCTCCGTTATCGTTGTTAATCGCTACTACTGCCACGACTCCTAATACAAGTGCGGCAATTGAGACGGCAACAAACATGAGACCAACAACCGACTTGGCTAGGAATGATTCACTTTTTTGAACTGTTGACCCTGATGAAGTATCTGACATAGTTCTCGCCTTTCTCGCGTGGAAATAAGAGTACGAAAAAGTTCCAAGACAACACTTCCCTAGACGCCACTAATTGCAACGAATCTCTATAACAGCAAACGGTTTTCACTTGATGTGACGATTTACATCTAGTCACATAAATGATGCATTAAAAATAAATAGTGACACCTAACGCAAATTAGTGATGCCTAACACTTAAATCGTTGCGACAACACCGTCAGCAACTTGAATCGTAATTGGCGAATCAAAAATCAAAGCGTCTAGATTTTGCATGGCGATCCGATCGCCATCTACTACCAGATTCGAAGTCGAACCTAACGCAACAACTACCGAACAAATAGCAACACCTTGATCTGTGGTGCTCAGACTCAATAATCTGCTTTTTGCACCATCGCGCACCATTAAGTTGAGCGCCCGCATAGGGCCGTCAATCAAGGTTGCGAATACCACATCGTCTCCACGGAACGTCGTGACAGAGCCAGGTTCGCAACGATGATCCACCCCATTGATATTGAGCACCACTCCATTGCCATCGGCAACACAGAATTCGCGAGTTACCCCAGGAAATGAGGAGAACGGAACGTCTTGCGTGATATCGGCAGTGGAAAGTCGCCAAGTCCAGTCATCGGGAAGTGATCCATCACAGATGATTTCGTACTGCACACCTAAACCGTTTTTCCACGGCACTGGCGTGCGATTAACAGCGCGCTGCACCATCATGGGCAATACAGATTGCCCTTCGTTCGAAATACTTGGACTTCAGATAGTTGCTTTGCCGAGATTCCAACAACTGACTCGAGATCCCAACCGCAGATCACCGTGCTCAGCATGTTGGCATTGGTGAAGTTTGCGCCAGCAATAACTGCTCCTGTGAAGTTCGCACTTGCCAGGTTGGCCCCTGTGAAGTCGGTACCAGCAACATTGGCTCGAATGAATTGGGTCTGCTTGAGGTTGGCTCTTACAAAGCGCGCACCAGCCAAGTTGGCCACACTGAAATCGGTGAACTCAAGTTTGAGCAATGAATAATCGACGCCTGCAAGATTTGCAAACTGGCACTTCAAGGTCGTAATACACATGATGTCTAGAGCCGGCAAAGTAGTGGTTGTCTCGGGGACTGTCGTTTCAGGAACCGTAGTAACAGCGACAACTTCTACAGGCACCGCTGTTTCAACAGTGGGCGGCACTGTCTCCGGCAACGTCGAATCCACTTCGACCAATGAGTTGGTGACTTCATCGGATGTGCTTGAAGCGCTTGGAGTACTGCTCACCGCACAGGCCGACAGCACCACTAAACCCAGCACAATCAGCACACTTGAGGGCCGTAAAAAGCGAACTTTGTTGCGTGCCATTAACAAATACTACGCCAATCATTGCTACTTTTAGAGACTCATGACTACATCACAGAACACTCAATGGGGCACTCCCGACATGGTTTCACAACTCGAGCGAGTGTTGGTGCGCACGCCAACGACAGTTGGAAAGTTTGTGGAAGAAGGTTTTTGGCGTCAACCAGATACTTCGGCACTACTCACCGAACACAAATCGTTTACCGAACTACTTGAAAGCCTTGGATGCACAGTTGATGTTGCGCCACCAGTCGACGGACTTGTAGACGCCGTCTACATGCATGACCCAATGATCATGACACCACACGGTGCAATTTTGTTGCGTATGGCAAAGCCTGTGCGTTCACCAGAGCCTGCAGAGTTTCGCAAGGATCTCGAGAGGCTTGGCGTTCCAATCTTGGGGCAACTCACCGACCCAGCATTTGCCGACGGTGGAGACAAAGTTTGGCTCGATGCAAAGACCCTCCTGATTGGTCACGGCTATCGCACCAATCAGGCTGGAATCGACCAAGTGCGCGCGCTACTTGCACCTCATGGTGTCGATGTTTTTTCGTTTGACCTTCCTCATTACGAAGGACCAAGCGCGGTACTTCACCTCATGAGCGTGCTCTCACCTATCGCGCACGATAAAGCAGTTGTTTACGAACCACTTGCACCTGTGCGGTTATTGCAATTTCTCGAATCGCGAGGCATCTCGTGGTTTAGCGTCAGCGAAAAAGAAATGCTGACCCAGGGCAGCAACATCTTGACTATTAGACCAAACGTTGTCGTGCTCGCAGCGGGCAACCCAGTCATCGAAGCCCATTTGCGGACAGCAGGCGTTGAAGTGCATCTTTTCAATGGCGACAATGTGGCGGTCAAAGGCGACGGTGGCCCAACATGCCTCACCGCTCCACTGCTTCGGGTAACAAACAATGGCTGAATTAAGTGGCAAAGTTGCAATAGTTACGGGTTCTTCTAGCGGGATTGGCGAAGCTATCGCCCGCTCGCTGCACTCTCTAGGCGCATCAGTGGTGATCAACTCATCGTCATCGGTTGAAGCGGGTCAGAAAATAGCCGAGTCACTCGGTCAAAATGCCATCTATGTGCAGGCCGACATCAGTGACAAGGCATCGGGTCAACGCCTCATTGACGAAACGATCAAACAATTTGGTCAACTCGACATCTTGATCAACAATGCTGGATGGACAAAACTCATCGCTCATCACGACCTAGAAGCCTTGACTGACGAAATTTTTACACGCACATTTGATGTCAACGTGACCGGCACCTGGATGCTTACTAAAGCCGCCATGTCGCATCTCAAGAAAAGTGACGATGGCAATGTTGTCAACATCACTTCTGTTGCTGGCGTACGACCAATTGGTAGTTCGATGGCTTATTCGATGACCAAGGCTGCACTCAATCAAATGACGGTGTTGCTCGCTAAGTCATGTGGCCCAGTGCGTGTCAATGCAGTCGCACCAGGTCTTGTCGAAACACCGTGGACAAAAGATTGGCAAAATCAACACGATGCAGTGAAGGCAGTTACCCCACTTCACCGTTCGGCCACCATGGAAGATTGCGTGCAAGCAACACTTGGCTTGTTGCGCACAAAATATGCAACGGGTCAGATCTTTGTGGTTGACGGTGGTTTAACGCTAGTTATCTAGCGCGTGTTATGGCGAGTTTTTATAACTCGCGAATATGTCGACGCAAAAAGTCAAGTGCGCTGATCACCGAAAGTTGGCGCATTTGATCTCGCACAGCAGGTAATACAAACGTTGTCGAAGTAGTGGTTCCGTTTGGCAGACACACACCGACACACAATGTTCCGGGCTTGACACCTTCTTGTGATGCCGGCCCTGCGACGCCCGTCAGTGCAAGCCCAACACTTGCACCAAGCACTTTGCACGCACCAACAGCCATCTCAATCGCTGCTTCTTCATTTACGACCATGTCACTCTGTACGCCAAGTACAGAGTGCTTGACCTCGGTTGCATATGAGACGACTCCGCCGCGAAACACTTCGCTTGCACCTTCAATACCAGTGAGGCGTCCTGCAACTAGCCCGCCTGTTACCGATTCGGCAAGCCCAAGTGTGAGCCCGCGCTCTCGCAACATCTGTAGCACTACCGACTCCATGGTGTCAGTGTCGACTCCAAACACGATGTCGCCAATGGCACCGCGCACAGTTTCTTCCCACTTGTCCAAAATCGCAACTACTTCGGCTTGGGTAGAAGATTTTGCGGTCAGTCGAACCTTGATGCCTTCCCATCCACTCGCCAAAAATGCAAGCGTCGGATTACCAACACTCTCGAGTTGCTCAATCACACCGAAGAGGCGCTCATTTAATCCGCTCTCGCTCTCGCCCCACGTGCGCAGCACGCGACTAGAGATCACCGATGCAGAACCAGAACGCATCAGTAAGTCGGGCAATATTGCGCGTTCAAACATTTCATACAACTCATACGGCACGCCTGGCACTGCATAAATCACTTTGTCTCCAACCGGGCAGATCAACCCTGGTGCAGTGCCACGCCGCTGCTCGATAATCGCAGCGCCTTTCGGCACCATTGCCTGACGCATATTGATCTCGGGCATTCGTCGATTGCGTGAGGCAAACATTTCAGAAATGGCCATGCCAACGGCGTCATCAAATTCAAGTTCGACACCCATGATTTCGGCAATTGCTTCGCGCGTGATGTCATCATGAGTTGGTCCGAGACCGCCACAAATAATTACAGCGTCTGCGTCAGCAAGTGTCGATCGAATTGCTTTGACCATCCGTTCAAGGTTGTCGCCCACCTTGACTTGCAAACACGAGTCAATGCCGGCTGCCGACAGTTGCTCGCCAAGCCACGCCGAATTTGTGTCGACAATTTGTCCGAGCAATAGTTCGGTGCCGATAGCAACAACATCACAACGCATTGCTTAGGCCTGCTTGCGTGCTTTGAATGCGACAGCGCCGTATTGCAAGCCGCTATACAGCGTGAGCACGGTGGCAATGCCAAGAGATCCTTTGGCAAGATAGTTGAAGTCGGCAGCACTCAACGGCAACACTGCAAACCCAACCGACACCTGCTGTGCAAATGTTTTAAATTTCGCAGCCTTGCTTGCAGGTACGCTCACACCTTTCGCGCCAGCAAACACGCGATACAAACTGATAGCTATTTCGCGCGCTGCGATCAGCCCCACAAGCCAAGGGTTAAACATGCCGCGGCTGACCAAGATAAACATGGCACCAAGCACACAAACTTTGTCGGCCAATGGATCAAGAAATGCTCCGCTACGAGTAGTGCCGTGTTTGCGCGCTAGTTGGCCGTCCACAAGATCACTCAGACACAACAAAAACCACAAGCCCGTTGCTGCCCACGAACCCACATTGTCTGCGGGAATAATTGCAAACATCAACGGCGAAATCAGTAATCGACCAACCGTTACAGCGTTAGCCCATGTGCGAATCGCGCTTGGATCAACAGTCACGGCTAAAAATCCCCTTCTTCATCATCACTATCTTCTACCGAGCTTCCCTCGGCGACCAAATCGGGACCCATTGCATCCACGATGAGTACCGTTGCAAACTCACCAACAGGCAAGTCTCGACTTACGTGCACAATTCCATCTATAGACGGTGCCTCCCAGTGTGTGCGACCAATGCCCACTTCGTCGACAAGTACCTCGACCGTGCGACCAATCAGCGCATCACGTCGCACCGCCGTGATGTTGTCTTGCATCTCGCGCAACTCGGCAATTCGCTCGTTCATGAGTTCGGCTGGCACGTGATCAGGCAATGTCATTGCATGCGTGCCTTCTTCTGGGCTAAACGTAAAGAATCCGCACCAATCCAATTGTGCGTCTTCAACAAACTGCAACAACTGATCGTGGTCTTCTTCGGTCTCTCCCGGATATCCAACAATGAAGTTGCTGCGAAAAGCTGCATCAGGCGACAATGCGCGAATGTCGTTAATGCGCTTCAAGAATCGCTCCCCATCACCCCACCTGCGCATGCGACGCAAATGAATCTTGCTGACATGCTGTAAAGAAAGATCGAAATACGGCACACCAGTATCGAGGATTGCTGCAATCAATTCGTCGCTCAAGTCGCTTGGGTACAGATACAACAACCGAGTGCGCTTCACTTTGGCGGCAACAGCGCGCACAAGCGGAACAATCGAACCAGCCCCAAGTTCACTTGGGCGATCCTTGCCATAGCTTGCAAGATCTTGTGCAATCAAGACGATTTCTTTTGCACCGAGCTCGTCTACCTCGTGCAAGATGGACTCGATATCACGACTGCGTTGCGGGCCCCTAAAACTTGGGATTGCACAAAAACCGCAATTACGGTCGCAACCTTCAGCAATTTTTATGTAGGCCCACGGTGCAGTGCTCTTTGGTCGCGGCAAGTTGAGCAGATCAAATGACGGAATTGGTGCAGCCGACACCGAAATTGGTTTACGGCCCATCTGCACCGGCACACCAAAGCCAGCAACTTGATCCACTTCGGGTAGCGCTTCGGCGAGTTCGGCCCCATAGCGCTCGGCCATGCAACCAGTGACCACAAGTCGGGCACCATCTTTGCGCTGTGCTCCAAGGGCAAGTACCGTGTCGATACTTTCTTTGCGCGCATCTTCAATAAATGCACATGTATTGACGACAACTAGGTCTGCAAGTGCAGGATCATCAGTGGCAATCAATCCATCTGCGAGCAACGTTCCGACAATTTTGTCGGAGTCGACATCATTTTTTGGACAGCCAAGCGTCTCGACATAAAAACGTTGCTGCACAACATGTAATCCTACAGTTCACATGTTTAGTAATTGAGCTTGAGCCCCTTATATGACCACGGCATCGACACCAATCTGCCCGTGCCAGACAGCGTGATGTACGCAGTTTTGTAATCTGGCCCGCCAAAGCAGATGTTGGTCGTCAGCGGGTCGCCTGTCAAAATCTGCTCGAGTACTACGCCTTCTGGCGAGATCACGGTGATGCCAGCAGTTTGCAGACCGAGTGTGGCAACACACACATTGCCGTCACCATCGACCGCAAGTGAATCAAACAATTGCAAGCCCGGCAGTCCACACAGCAAACCAGAAGGATCAATTGGCGAGAACGGTGTTGTCTCGCCTGGCCCAGTGATCGTTGTGTGGTAGACGCGACCCGTATGCGTTTCGGCCCAATACAGCTTGGTGCCGTCTGGAGACAAGCCAATTCCGTTTGGAGACTCGGTCGGAAAGATCACTTCCTTAATCATCGAGCCGTCGGTCTTGGCGTAATAGATGCCAGTGAAGTCAGCCGTGCGATGCTCTCGAATTCCATGGTCGGTAAACCACATGCCACCTTGTTTGTCGAAGACTAAGTCGTTTGGCCCGCGCAACTTGATTCCGTCGCACTCTGTGTAGAGGTCGGTCACTTTGCCTGTTGCAATATCCACGCGTTGAATGCGGCCACCGATGTAGTTGTCTGGATTAAATGGTCCAGGAAATGTGAGGCCAAGAAAATCAACTTCTGAAAACGATCCACCGTTATTGCACAAATAGATTGCTCCGTCAGGACCAATTGCAATTCCGTTTGGGCCACCAGGTGTGTCAGCAATTTTTCGCTTACTCCCATCTGGCAACACTCGCGTGATTACTTTTCCAAACATCTCCACCAATATCACGCTGCCGTCGGGCATGGCGATTGGTCCTTCGGGAAAACGGAGTCCAGATGCGATTTCAGTAAATTCGGTCATGGCGAGACTTTAGGTCTCCGACTGGCCCGCCATGCAAGCGGCACAAAACTCGCTAACTGGCTTGTTGCAGTTGCTCGAGTTCTTCCAATGTCATCAACACTTCGCGAGGCTTTGAGCCATCGCTTGGGCCAACGATGCCGCGACTTTCAAGCAAGTCCATGATGCGGCCAGCACGAGCAAAACCGATCTTGAGTTTGCGCTGCAACATCGATGTTGAGCCCTGACGTGTGCGCACAACTAAGTCCATTGCCTGACGCAACAATTCGTCATCATCGCTGTCGCCTGTGGTGCCACCGAACAGATCTGCACCACTTCCACCACTCTTCTCACCGTCGACACCAGATACATAGACAACTTCAGGTGCTTGGCGACGCCAATGCCCTACAACCTTGCGCACCTCAGCTTCGTCAACCCAAGCCGACTGAATTCGCTGCGACACCGATGTGTTTCCAGGCAACAACAACATGTCGCCCTTACCAATCAGTTTTTCTGCACCTGGCTGATCGAGAATTACTCGGCTATCAGTCAGGCTCGAAACCGCAAACGCCATGCGTGCAGGAATGTTGGCTTTGATGACGCCGGTAATGACGTTGACGCTTGGACGCTGCGTTGCAACGATCAAGTGGATGCCAACCGCGCGCGCTTTTTGCGCAATACGAGTGATGCAGTCTTCTACGTCACGAGCCGCGACCATCATCAAGTCGTTCAACTCATCAACCACAATCAAGATGTATGGAATTCGATCAAAACTCTGGTCGGTGTTTTGTTCTTCCGACAAATCGCCACGGTCGTAAGCGGCGTTGTAGCCAACGATGTCTCTGAAACCTGCCTCGACCAACAAGTCGTAGCGTCGCTCCATCTCTTTAACTGCCCAACCCAACGCATTGGC
>CAFAAG010000009.1_pt1 | contig 20611 bp, 20 predicted proteins | sample 7267441 | NCBI WGS metagenome assembly CAFAAG01 (sample SAMEA6813978, study PRJEB35770) | uncultured Acidimicrobium sp. | biome: Freshwater; feature: Freshwater reservoir; material: water | place: Czech Republic | collected 2016-08-15 | depth 30m m | reverse complement strand
TCGGCTTCGCGTTGCTTGGCACTCACTTTGAATGCCGCTTGCAACAGCGCATAACTGGCCCCGAGAATCGCCACTGAAACCGTGGTGACGATCAACGTGTTCCAACCCTGGTCACGACCAAGGCGCTGTGCTGCAATCAACATAAACCAGCCAAGCGAGGCAGGGATCAACACTTTCCAGCCCAAGTCCATCAACTGGTCGTAGCGGAAGCGTGGCAACGTGGCTCGCAGCCAGACATATATATAGAGAAACACAAGCACTTTGGCAAACAACCAGATAGTGCCCTCAATGCCGTTTGGAACAAGCGGAATATCGAGAACTGTGCCGCGGAACGAGATGGGTTGTGGGCCACCAAAAAACAGCGTGACGATCAGCGCACTCATTGTCACGGTGTTCATGAACTCTGCAAGATAAAACAACGCAAAGCGGATGCTCGAATACTCGGTGTTGAAACCTCCGACCAATTCTTGCTCGGCTTCCACCAAGTCGAATGGAGGGCGATTAAGTTCGGCAGTTGCTGCGATGAGGAAGATTGCGAATGGCACGACCCCTGTAGCAACTACGTTCCAGTTGCCGATCGAGCTTTGAGCAGCAACAATGCCGCTTGTTGAAAGTGTGCCGGTCACCAAGAAAACTGTGCCGAGGGAAAGACCCAGCGCTGCTTCATAACTGACCATCTGAGCCGACGCACGCACCGAACCGAGTAGCGGGTATTTGGAACCGCTCGACCAGCCAGCCAACATGATGCCGTAAACAGCAATGGCCGAGATTGCGAGCGCAAACAAAACGCCGACAGGTGGGTCGGCAAGTTGCACGCGAGTTGTATTACCGAACCATGTGACCATGCCGTTATTGCCATCGCGGAAGTCGCCACCGAGCGGAATAATTGCAAACGACAAGAATGCTGGAACAAATGACAAGAACGGAGCGAGCTTAAATACAAACCGATCTGAACGATCCGGAATGAGATCTTCTTTAAAGAACAACTTGATGCCGTCGGCAAGTGTTTGCAGCAATCCGAACGGGCCTGCCTTGTTTGGACCGATGCGGTTTTGCATTCCCGAGATCACTTTGCGCTCGAACCACACCATCAACATGGTTGCCACGAGGCCTGTCACAAACACAGCGAGCACTTTGAGGAGCACAATGATGAGCGGGGTCCATAGCAAATCGCCATTGAGCATCGGGTCAATTGCAAACAAATTGCTCACGACATCTTCTCGATCTTGAGATCAATGACGTCTTTGGAGACGTCTAACAACTCGCGCACATCGGAACCGCCCAAATTGATCGGCAGCCATGCGGTGCCACGCAACACGTCGACAGACTCTTGCAACGGCATAACGATTGTGCCGCGCAGCGAAGTGACGCGCACCGACTCGCCTACTTGCGCACCAATGCGCGGCACGTCGAGCGGATTGACAATTATTGCCGAGGCTACGCCGAGTGTTGCAAGCGATGGGCTCTTGGCTGTGCCGATTGCATTGTCGTACAACTTGCGCGATACAACAGCGCGATAGTCGTACGAATTGCGCTCATTGCTTGCACCGTCGGCGCGTGTGAGTATTACTGGAGTTGGATGCGCAACGATCACTCCGTCGTGCTCCACTGCGTGGGCATCAACAGCAGGTGCAAATTCATTTACTCCCGAAATCATTGCTGCATGAACTTCGCTATACGAAGCAAAACCCAAATCGTGTGATGTTGCTGTGCCCAGCTCAACTGCGATCATCCAGTCTGGACGCGAGGTGCCAACTGGTGTGATCGACTGCGCGACATTACTGATGCGACCTTCGAGGTTTGTGGTGGTGCCTTCTTTTTCGCCATACGCAGCTGCTGGCAAAACAATGTCGGCAAGTGCTGACGACTGTGTAATAAAGGTGTCGATCGCGATGATGTTGCGCGCACCAGAAATACCACGGCGAGCCAAGTCGGCATCAGGAACATCGGAGAGTGGATCGGCGCCGAGCAGAATCAAACATTCGATCTTGCCCGCTGCGGCTGCCTCAAGAATTTCGGCAGTGGACTTGCCACCATTGCGTGGCGTGAGTCCTGCAGTGATTGAGCCACGAACATTGCCGCGACGCAACACCGGTAGCACCGTGGCTTGTGGTGCCATGTGCAGCACTTCGGCAAGCGCATGAATGACAGACTCTTCAGACTCAGCCAAGTTGATGCGACCAACGATGACCACCACTGAACCACTTGCAAGCTGCGCAGTAAATGATGCATCGGAAGCAAGTGCGCGCAATGCTGCTGCTGTCTTGCCAGGCTCGACATGAACTTTCTTCCACGCCTTGCCAGCCAATCCTGTTGCACGGGGTGACACTTCAACAACGCGACCAGTGCGCTTCTCGGCCGCATGGCGGACACGTAGGTACAACACTGGCAACTCTTCTTTTAAGTCTGGGGCGAGCAAAATAATTGTCTTTGCCGTATCGATGTCGGCAATTGTTGCTTGAGGCAACGAGAACACTTGTGGTGGAAGTCCGTCTGCGAGTTGTGAATCGCGCGAGTCGACACCCAGTGCATTGGCAAGTTGCGCCCACGCAAATGCATCTTCGTTGGTGCCGCGTGCTCCGCCAATAATTGCAACCGACTGCGGGCTGACGGTAAGCGCTGTGCGCACCATGCGAGCAGCCGAATCGATAGCGACCGACCAACTCGTTGCGCTCAAGTTTCCACTCGCGTCCTTGATCAACGGTGTCGTGAGGCGATCCTTTGAGTTGATTGACTCAAAGTTGAAACGGCCCTTGTCGCACAACCAACCCCAGTTGACAGGCTGGCTGTCGACACCCTGATACCGCACCAACTCGTCGCGGCTGCTCTGCACAACCGTGCGACAACCGACCGAACATGTTGTGCAAGTGCTCTCAACATGCTCGATGTCCCATGGGCGAGCCTTAAAACGGTAAGGCTTTGCAGTGAGCGCACCAACTGGACAAATTTGCACAGTGTTGCCCGAGAAGTACGAGCTGAACGGCTCGTCAGGAAATGTCATTACTTGTGTGTTGTTTCCACGACTCGTAAACGAAATCAACGCATCGCCAGCAACTTCGTCGGCAAAGCGCGTGCAACGATCACACAAGATGCAACGTTCGCGATCGAGATACACATTCTCGCTAATAGCAATTGGCTTCTCGTAATGTCGCTTCTCTTCAACAAAGCGGCTTTCACCAGGACCATGACTAAATGCTTGGTCTTGCAACGGGCATTCGCCACCCTTGTCACACACAGGGCAATCGAGCGGATGATTTGCGAGCAGCAATTCGAGCATGCCTTCTTGGGCTTTTTTGACGCCTTCAGTTGCAGTATTGACCACTTGACCATCTGCAACTGGTGTCATGCACGACACCACCATCATCGGGCCTCGTGGACCAACAACTTCAACGAGACACTGCCGGCACATGCCCACCGGTTCCATGCGCGGGTGATAACAGAAGCGTGGAATGAAATCATCTGTGCGATCTGCAGCCGCAATGATCATCTCGCCTTTGCGTGCAGCAACGACTTTGCCGTTGATGGTGACGCTGACCGCGTTTGGATCGACAACTACTTCTGGCGTCGTATCACTTGAGTCGAGAGTTGTCATGACTATGCCGACACCGCTGATGGAGTTGAAACCGCGGTCACAGGAATTGAGATGCGCTTAACCAAACGAGCTTCAAATTCGCTGCGGAACAAAGTGATTGCAGAGTGCAGCGGAGCAAATGCAGACGGCCCAACGAAGCAAATTGTTGTCATCTTGTAAGGGAATGGCACAGCAGCCAATCCTAATTTTTCATTGGATGCGTGCGGGAAGTCTCCTGGGCAGATCATTGCCCCGACTTCAAGAATTTGTTGCAAGTCGGCCTCTGTGCCCGTGCCGTCAACAATGCGGGTGAGGATGCGCTCAAGCCACGTGCCACCTTCGCGACACGGTGTGCATTTGCCACACGATTCATGTGCATAAAAATGAGTGAGCGTGAGTGCTGCAGCAGGAATGTCTGTGGTGGAATCCATCACCATGATTGCGCCAGAGCCAAGCATTGAACCTGCAGGCCCAACCTGGCTTGCCTCAAATGGCAAGTCGAGTTGATCGGCCGTAAACCAAGGTGCCGAACCGCCACCAGGAACGAACGCTTTGAGTTCGTTGTCGTTACGAATACCGCCACAAAATTCGGCTCCGTACAACAGATCTCTAAATGTTGTCGTGCCATTGATGATTTCGAACACTCCAGGATTTTTGACGTGCCCTGACACTGCAACCATGCGCGTACCAGGTGAAGTCTTGGTGCCAATGGCGGTGTACGCCTCGGAGCCGTTGACCATCAACCACGGCAAGTTGGCAAGCGTCTCGACGTTGTTAACGATTGTTGGCTGACCATACAGACCATTTGCTGCTGGGAAAAATGGTGGCTTGAGTCGTGGCATGCCACGGTTGCCTTCGAGGCTCTCGATCAATGCAGTCTCTTCGCCAACAACATATGCACCAGCACCCCAGTGCAACACGATGTCGACCGAAAACTTGGAACCCAAAATATTTTTGCCAACATAACCAGCCGCGTATGCCTCGTTGAGTGCGGCCGCAACACGCTCTTGTGCAAGCGCCATCTCGCCGCGAATGTACAAGAAGCACTGCGACAAACCAGCTGCATAACAAGCGATGAGACAACCTTCGATGAGTTGGTGCGGATCGCGCTCCATGAGCAAGCGATCCTTGTATGTGCCAGGCTCGCTCTCATCTCCGTTAACAACCAAATATTTTGGAAACACTTGTTGTGGGGTAAGGCCCCACTTTGTGCCAGCGGGAAAACCAGCGCCACCGCGACCAAGCACGGTTGCACTCTTCACTTCTTCATGTACATCGGTAGCCGCGCGACCAAGAGCCTTGCGCAAACCGGCATAACCACCTGTGGACAAAAAGCGTTCGAGAGTAAACGAGTCGGCATGCTCGAAACGCGACGTCACGATCTTTGGCCTGTCGCCTGCAACAAAACCTGTCGCGTGTGGATACCTGATTGCAGTTGTCATAACGCTGCCTTGCCATCCATCCATACAGGATTCTCGGTTACGAGTTCTGGTGCAATTGCACCAACGCCGCGATCGGCGGGAATGCGCTGGCGAATTCGTGCAACAACTCCGTGCGCAGGAATCTCGTCTGACAACTTGCCACTTTTGAGATCGTCAATCAATGTGTCGAAGTCGCCATTGGTGACCTTGTAACGAAAACGGTAATTGACTTGCAGCGTTGGAGCCTCGGTGCATGCGGCCTGACACTCTGCATGAGCGAGCGTGAACATACCATCAGCAGTTGTGCCGCCAGCTTTGACACCCAACTTGTGTTCTGCGTGATGCATCAAGTCGCCAGCGCCCATGAGCGCACACGACATGGTGCCGCAAATGTTGACGAGGTATTTGCCAACTGGCTCAAAGCGAAACATCTCGTAAAAGGTTGCAGTTCCATACACTTCGGCCGAAGTAACACCGACAAGTTCACCCAGGTGGACCATCGCCTCACGCGTGACATAACCACTTTGTTCTTGCGCAAGATGCAACAGCGGAATAAGTGCAGACTTTGGTCGTGGATAACGAGCAATAATTTCGAGCGCTGTCTTGATGTTTGCTTCATTGAGGCGGCTCATCGGTCGACCTCACCTAGCACTGGGTCAACTGAAGAAATCACTGCAACGGCGTCGGCCACGAGTCCACCTCGCATCATGTGCGGCAGTGCTTGCACGTTGACAAAACTTGGTGCGCGTACGTGCATGCGATATGGAGTAGCCGAGCCATCGCTAGCGATGTAACAACCGATCTCGCCACGTGGGCTTTCGATCGCTACATACACTTCGCCCTCTGGAACCTTGAAGCCCTCAGTGAAAATCTTGAAGTGATGAATCAGCGCTTCCATCGACTCGTCGATACGAGCGCGAGGTGGCGGAGTGACCTTCTTATTTTGAATGCGGAAGTCACCACCAGGCATCTTGTCGAGAATTTGGCGAACGATGCGCATCGATTCGCGAATTTCGGCCAAACGGATTGCATAGCGATCAAACGCATCGCCATAACTGCCGACAATTACATCAAAATCAACATCTTTGTAGTTGAGGTACGGCATGTCGCGACGCAAGTCCCATGCCAAGCCGGTCGAGCGCAAGATCGGACCAGTTGCACCGAGCGCTATCGCTTCATCGCGAGTGATCACTCCAACGCCCTGCAAGCGCTCGCGCCAAATTGGCTGACCCGTCATCAACGTGTCGTACTCGTCCAATCGTGGTCCAAGCATTTCGAGAATCTCGAGCACATCATCTCGCCAACCCGCAGGCAAGTCGGCTGCAACTCCACCAGGGCGAATGAAGTTGTGGTTCATGCGCAGACCTGTGACTTTTTGGAAGAAGCGCAATACTTCTTCGCGCTCGCGCCAGCCGTACAACATCATCGACACTGCACCGATATCCATGCCATTTGAAGCCATAAACAATAAGTGACTGCTCATGCGATTCATTTCTGACAACAACATGCGCATCCACACGGCGCGCTCGGGAATATCTCCATCGATGCCAAGCAACTTTTCGGTTGCCATTGAAAAAACGAGTTCGTTATTTAATGGCGACGCGTAGTCCATGCGAGTGACGTTGGTGCCGCCCTGCATAAATGTGAGTGACTCGCCAGTCTTTTCCATGCCTGTGTGCAGGTAACCAATGATTGGCTTGCAACGCAGCACTGTTTCACCCTTCAACTCAAGCATGAGTCGCAAAACTCCGTGAGTTGATGGATGTTGCGGACCCATGTTGATGATCATCGTCTGGTCTTCACCAGGATCAGCTTCGACTTCGGCAAGCAATGCAACGTCTGCTTCACTCATTCGCAATACCGCACCAACCTCGCGCATTACTTCTTTAGCTGTGAGTTCGCTGCGCGAACGCAACTCTTGGTTGCCTTCAAAAGTTCCAGCAGAAACAACTGTGTTCAACAAATCGCTCATGATGCACTGCCCTTAAATTGCACTGGAATGCGACCTTGCGAATAATCCTTACGCAACGGGTGACCGTCCCAGTCTTCTGGCATCAAAATGCGCGTCAAATCTGGGTGGCCATTAAACGTGATGCCAAACATGTCAAACACTTCGCGCTCCATGGCCTCAGTCCCAGGGTACAAATCGAATGCGGAGTCGATTGATGCATCGGCCTCACTGACTTGTGTGCGCAAACGCAATCGTGTGCGATCACGCATTGACAATAAGTTGACAACGATTTCAAAACGCTCTGGTGCAATCGCTTCTGGCAACGTGCGACCGGGGTGGGTCAGAAAGTCAACAGCGGTGAGGTCGACACACATCGTGTACGAATCGTCGATCAACTTGCGAAGTGTTGCGATATAGCGATCTTTGGGTACGAACAACACGCTCTGTCCGTGTGATTGGCCCAATACACAATCGTGCAACACGTCGGTTGTCATGGCCTAGCGCTTTCCAAGAACAACAGGTGTGTACGTGCCAGCTGCAATTTCTTGAATATGCACATTGGCACCCGCGCCCGTTGATTTGCGACGGCTCATAATCTCGCCGTCTTCAATGAGTTGGTGCAATGTTTCGATCGCATGGATGAGTGTCTCTGGAGTTGGAGGACAACCTGGCGCATACACATCGACGGGAACGATTTGGTCGACACCTTGCACAATTGCGTAGTTGTTAAACATTCCTCCGCTGCTTGCACATACGCCCATTGAGATAACCCACTTAGGCTCCATCATTTGGTCGTAGACCTGTCGTAACACTGGCGCCATCTTTTGGCTGACACGTCCTGCAACGATCATGATGTCGGCTTGGCGTGGTGAAGCGCGAAACACTTCCATTCCAAATCGTGCAAGGTCGTAGTGCGCTGTGCCAGTTGCCATCATCTCGATCGCGCAGCATGCAAGGCCAAACGTTGCGCCCCAACTTGATCGCGAACGCGACCATTTGACTACGTCTTCAATGCGCCCAGTTAAAAAGTTGTGCTCAAGCCCGCCAAGGCCATCATCCATGACGTTGCGCACTACGCCCATCAGGCTGCTGCTCCGTTGTCATCTTCGCGACCCTCAAAACCCACGCGACGCACAGTGCTCAACACCGTGCGGTGAGGCGACTTCATCTCATCATTATTGCCCAAATCAAGTCGAACTGCTTTTTTGATTGGACCCCAATCGAGCGCACCACGCGCAATGGCGTATACGAATGCAATAAAAAACACCGCGCTGAATGCAAGCATCTCGAAAAACGCATAAGAGCCAAGTGCTTGACGACTCACTGCATATGGGTAGGCAAAAATGATTTCGATGTCAAACATGATGAACAACATCGCAATGATGTAGAAGCTCACCGGAAAACGCTCGGGTGCTTCACGACCCGGCACGATTCCGCACTCGTACGGTGCTGACTTAGCGCTGTTGGGTCTGCGTGGTGCTAGCAACATTGACGCGACCGAACTTAAGGCACCGAAGATGATGGCAAGAGCCATCAAAACGATGATTGGAAGATACTGGCCCACAATATTGCTATGCCTTTGAAGGCAGAGTCTCGCTGCTCATGTTTGCTCGCAACTGCAAGTCACGGCGATGGAGCAACCAGCACAACATCAAGAAAATCAACCCTGAACCAAACGTAATAAACATAGCGGGTTGACGTTTTGCGCCGAGGTCGCGCAACATGTGCACGTAACGGTGTGGCTGAGCAGTGTCGACTACTGGACGTGCTGGCGCACGACCTGGCTCAACACGTTGTGGCACAACAGGAGCAACTTCAACAAGTGCATATCTTGGCTTGTGAAAGAACGCGAAGAAGTCAAGTGAGTCATTGATCTTTGGCCAACGCTCGCCTCCACGGTCGTACACAGCAACCGAAAGATACGAACCAGCAGGAAACTCTTTTGCTTCAATTTGCAAAATCGCGTCGGATGCAGCAACTGCTTGACCACGTTGCGGGTCTGCTTCATCCAACAAGTGCCAACCCTCTGCCTGAAGCTCTGTTGAAATCAATGATGCATTAGCTACTGGGTCTGCGCCAATTGTTGGCTCGGACTTTAATATTTCTGCACCTACTAATAGCGATGAATCCCGCACAATCGTGACGGGCTCGGCTGGAAACCAAAACGGTGTTGGTCCTTTGAGACCAATGCCGTATGTCCACCAAATTGCACCCATCGTCATCATCCAGCCAAAGAATGCAGCAACAACGATCAAGAAGCCAAGTCGTGCACCTACGTTGGTGCCAACTACTAAGTATGTGCCACCAATCAGTACTGCAACGGCGATGAATACGACAACAATGCCGCGCAGTTCTGGCTGCCAGTTAATTGCAAACAGTGCTGACAACATTTAGAGACCTCTCACATAGTCGACAATGGCTGACACTTGTGACTCGGTGAGCATCGCACCGAATGCAGGCATACGACCACTGCCCTGACCCTGCTCGCCATATCGCTTGCCGTATTCACTGCCGCCACTAATAAAATTGATCATGTCTGAACGTTGTGGAAACTGACGAACCGCAGAACCACCAGTGAGGTTTGGCCCCAACGCACCGCCGCCAGTGACTTGTGGGTCTCCGTACGACCAACCCTTGGTGTGGCAACGTGCGCATGAATAGTTTCCGCTACCCAAATCCAAGTTAAACAACGCTTCACCAACCGTCTTGTATGTGCCAGCGGCAACCAAACGCTCGGCTTCGGTCTGAATTGCATCTTGAGTTGCCTTGGGCAAGTGACCACCATCGCAAGTTCGTGGATCATCAGTTGCTAATCGGCAATCTTCGCGAGGAATCTGAATGCCCTTCAAATATGTAAGCACGGTCTGAATTTGTTGCTCGTTCATTGGTCCGCCACCTACAAGACCCCATGCTGACATCGGCGAGAACGGACGACCGTAGTTAAGAATGAAGCGAACTTCTTCTTCGCTATAGCGGTAATAAATGGTGTTGATCGCAGGGGCTTTCCAACTGACTTCTTTTACCTCACCAGTTTTTGGATCGGTGATCGCATATGCAGCAGCACCACCCGGGCCCTTCATGCCACCATGGCAACCCGCACAGTTGTATCCACCATCCGCAGTTGCCGCAAACAATTTGCTACCCCAGTGATCAAATTGATGATCCCACATCTTGATTGCGCCGGCCTCACGACCTGGCTCAAGAATCCAATACAACGGCAAGCTGATGGTCACTACCACCAAAAACAAAAGACCGATCAACTGGGTGCGCTCGATTTTCTTTCCCTCAAGAATCTCGTCGTCGTAATACGGCTTGCGGTTTGCGGCAAGCGTAATTTCTGATCCGATTTCGGCGCGGCTGCGACGAACGTTGGTGAGCCCGTAGACGATCCAACCGCCAACAGCGATCACCAAAATGATCCATGCGATATTTGTTGTAACAACAGCAATCATTAGTGGCCTCCTGCAGTGCCTACACAGTGGGGGCCTTCGGCTTCTTGACCGGTTGTGTTTGTGCCGATCGGTGGCCCACCAAAAACAGATCCTGTATCAACAACAACAATGTCATTGGCGACAGAAACTCCAAATCGATCCATTCCGCGAGGCGCTGGTCCGCCCTTTTTTTCTCCGACGCGGTTGTATTGCGAACCATGGCATGGGCACTCAAACCATTGTGAGCTCACGCAGTTGGGAACGCGGCAACCCAAGTGTGGGCACTTTTGATACAGCGCGATAATTCCGGCTTCCATACCTGCATACACCGGTGCTTGCTTGCCGTAAGCAACTTTTGCTTTTGACAAACCCTCTTTTGGATACTCGGTGATCCACGAACGGGCTTGTGGAACATAGAAAAAACCTTTGTTAGCACGAATCTGGCCGATCACTGTATCGACATTGCCAATCGTGATCTTCGAACCAAAACCACCAGACGCACTTGTCCACAAAAATGCAATCAACGACGCACCGAATGCACCAAGACTTGCACCCAATAATGTTCCGGTTGCACGATTTAAAAACTGTCGTCGCGCGACACCAATTGCTTCTGCATCTGGTGGCGACCATGGCTCAACATCTGCACTCGGGCGTGTCGCGATTGCCATATTGCGGGCAGCGACTGCAGCGCGCTCGACTTCACGACCAGACACCTCGTCTGGATTGACTTTGCCCTTGTCTTTGCGACGGGTTTCGCGCTTCAGAGTGCCTACGCCTCGTGATTCATTGCGCTTGACGGAAGTCAACACGAGTGCAAGCCCAAGCACAATAAGTATCGCGACTGCGAGGGTGATGATGGTGGTCGTATTCATATATATGTGTGTCGCCTTAGAGATCGAAGAAAATTCCATCACGCCATGGGAACGTGAAGTTGAAGCCAGGACCACGGAAGAATGAACCGATGATCACGAGCACTGCCCAGAACATCAGGTGGACCGTGAAAATACTTGTCAAGAACTTGCGATCTTCTGGCTTGTTGGATGGGTTGCGATCCATATATGGAGCAAGCATCAACGCAATAAGAGCAACACCAGGAATTGTTACACCAGCAATCATTGGGTGAAACATGGTGAGCAATTCTTGCAAGCCCAAGAAGTACCAAGGAGCCTTTGATGGGTTTGGAGTTTGGTTGAAGTTTGCGGCTTGCAACAACGGTGCGTTGACGAACCATGAAAACAAAAATGTAAACGCGGTACATGCAAGTGCTGCAACAAACTCAACGCCGAGCAAGTGTGGCCATGTGTGCACTTTGTCAACCGGCACTGCCTTCACATCTTGAATCGAACCAGACTTCACAACTGTCAATAAGCGCTGTGTGTGACCGCCAGGACCAGTACCAAGTGGGGCGTTGCCGTTTGGCGCTGTGGTAGCGACACCAGTTGCAACACGTTCTGCAACCGCGACTCCACCTGCAGCCGCAGCTTTAGAACGATTGAGCAACTCTTCAGGAATACGCGAATCCGACGGAGCACCACTTGCTGCTTCGCCCGCGCCACTGTCGGTTGCTGCCTTGTCGCGGGCTGCTTGCGCACGCTTGAGAAGGTGTTCTGGTATTTCGGTCATAGTGGCCCCGATATTCCGCCGTCTTTACGCACTCGCCAAAAGTGCACGGCAAGAAAGATGACAGTAATGAATGGAAACAACAACACGTGCAATACATACCATCGCAACAACGTTTCGGCACCGATCTCGACACCACCGAGCAACACAAATCGCACTTGCGAACCAATGACCGGTGAATACCCCATCATGTTGGTACCCACCGTTACTGCCCAGAGCGCAAGTTGGTCCCATGGCAACAAGTAGCCGGTGAATGAAAGGAGCAATGTAAGGGTGAGCAAAATAACGCCAATCACCCAGTTAAATTCGCGTGGCGCTTTGTATGCACCGTGATAAAACACACGCGCCATGTGCAAGAACACACTGAGCACCATCAAGTGAGCACCCCAACGGTGCATGTTTCGAACCATCAAACCAAAGGTCACAGAAGTTTGTAGCGACTGAATATCTTGCCAAGCATTCGTGGCTGTTGGTCGATAAAAGAACATCAAGAAAATGCCCGTAACAGTGAGCAAAATAAACAAGAAGAAGCTCAATCCACCAAGGCACAGCGTGTAACTGACCTTTACTGCGTGACGCTTTACCTTCACTGGGTGCAAGTGATAGAGCACCGAGTTCATGATCACATACGAACGGTTACGAGGTGAGTCGGTGTAACCCTTGCGAAAAATTGAACCAGGACGGAATATCGAGTTCCATGCCTGGCTGCCCTTAAGCGACTCGTTCAACTTTGTCGCGCGCTCTTTCAGAGTCACCTTTGGTTGCTCGTCAAGTGTTAGTGCCATAAATATTCTCCGTATCAATCAGTCTTCTAAAGCCGCATCCCGTAGCCGTAGCCATGGTTTGCCGTACGTGTGTGAAAGTCACCAGTTGCAACAGGTTCGCCAACTTTGCCCATAATGATCACGCCAGTTGGACAACGATCGACGCACAATGCGCATCGCGTGCAGACGTCGTCGTCAATAATGAACAACACGTTGTCGGATGGATCGTCGCCAGGCTTCTCGGTATTTTCAGCTGTAGCGATTGCTTCGGGTGCAACCATATGGATGCATTTCCACGGACAGATATCGACGCAACCTTCGCACATGATGCATTCACTCTGATCGATGTGAATGAATTGCTTTGGCTTAACAGCCTTCGCAAGGTACGCAGCATCAACTTCAACGAGTTGATACTCGTCCGACCATTCCGGCATCGGTGGGTTGGCGTCGGTCTTTGTCATTTCAGATCATGCCTTGCGCATCAATGGTCGGCCATATGACGATGTCTTTGCTTCTTTTGTCTTGACATCGCCACGCTTTTGCCACCAAGCAAAAATGAAGCCCATCAACACAAAATAAAAAACGTGAATGACTACGACGACGATGTCGCGAATTGCTTCAAAGCTCATTGTGAACGGAAACGGTCCACCGAATGCTTTTGGCTTCAAAATACCGAACGGACCAAAAATAACTTTGTCCTTGCGCCACCCCAAATTTTTGTCTGCATGGTCAATCCACTGGTGAGGCACGACGCCAAACGAAATAAACATCACAGCGAAAACATATGCAGATCCAAACATTGCTTCGCCCCAAGTTGCTTTGCGATCTGCTGGGCGACGCCTACCGACAACAATGATTGCTGCGATCAATACAAGAGTAAGAAAGAACGAAAACAGGAACGCTTGGTTCATGCCAGGCCATCGAAGAATGTCTATTGCCAGCATGGTTCGCGGGGATACCTTTCCTTATTCTCTTTCGGATCAATTCCTTACCAATTCGGAAATAAGGCTAGTCGGGCAAGGTACCGAGTGGCGAAAACCAGTGAGTTCGTGCATTCGTGCGCATTGTGACATGTACCTACTTCTCAAGCCTGCCTAACACCCCTGCCCAACTGCCAAGTTCAAATTTCTTGGCCAACGAGCGATGCGTTCTTGAATTGGCCCAAATTTGATTTAGAGTGGACGCCGTGACCGAGATACCCGAACACCTGCTCAAGCGATCGAAGGACCGCCAACAGTCGGGCGCAACTCCATCTACAGACGTTGCGGCGACTACCCCAGCCTCGGCGCCGGCTGCAGTTGAAAAACCAGTAGTACCTGTTGCACCAAAGGCACTCCCCGATCCTGCTTACGTCGCTGCTGCCAAGTCGCGCAAAAAGATTCCGTTTTGGGCAATGGCCACATTGAGTCTGCTTCCACTCTGGGCGTTTATGTATGTAGCCGCCCTCAAGCCACAAGAAAAAGTTGTCGAAGGTCCACTTGCTGTTGGTGCAGCTGTTTACGGATCATGCGCTGGTTGTCACGGCGCCGAAGGTCAAGGCGGTGCAGGTCGCGTGTTGTATCAGGGTGAAGTGATGAAAACGTTTCCGAAGATTGAAGACATGCTGAACTTTGTGTACACGGGTAGTCAGGCGTACGCATCAGCCGGCATCAAGGTCTACGGAGATCCAGACCGTGAAGGTGGCGCGCACGCTCCGCTTTCGTACAACGGCAACCCGATGCCAATGCAAGGCGAAAAAGCTGGCGGTGCACTCACTGAAGCACAAATTCTTGGAGTGGTATGCCACGAGCGTTATGCAATTAGTGGTGCAGACCCAGCCAGCAAAGAGTGGGCCGACGAATACAACACATGGTGTTCGCCAACTTCAGAAATTTTCTTGGCTCTCGAAAAAGGCACAACATCATTTGCAACTGTTGACAAAGACTTTGCAATGTTGACCAAGCCTCCGGTGCTCGTTGGCATCGAGCCACGCGTGTCCGGCGAATAACTGGTCACTTTTTACAAGTTGTCAGCAGCAATTGCGCGACTCGCGCCAAACGCTTAAATAAATTTTGCTTGCAACTTAATTACTCGTACAGACCACTTCGGTCACTTCGTCCTTGATCAAGTCAAGAATCGCGACGCTATTTTGTGCAAACTTGGTGATGAACTCACGTAGGTTTGCGGTGTCTGATTCGGAGTCACAAGTGCGTTTTACACCGTCACCAAGTTTCACAATCCAATCATTTTGCAGCACACCCAGACTGCCGCCGTTCAACATGTCAACAAGTGGTGGAAGAGTCAACATCTTTTGACTAGATGCTGCGTTCTCGTCTACCGGCACGAGAGCAAACCACACGACGCCACCACCAAGCATGTCGGCTAACAACACACATGCAGAGGGGGCTGTCAGATTGATGCATGTGATCTCGCCCAACGTCCCTTCAAGAATTTCGACTACTCGACCGTCGTCCAAAGTCAGCGTTGCGTTACCCACAGTTTTGTTGTTCGCAATTTGCCAGCCTTCCTGGGCTGCAAGTGAAGTAGCAACAGCAACAAGTTCAACATTGTGAGTAGTGGGTAGTGCCGTAGACGTTGATGAGCCTCCAGAAGTAATTGCGAACAATCCGAGTACAACAACAGCTGCGGCACCAAGTATCGCAAATGCCGTCCATAATCGAGCCGACAAAAAATGGCGCATAGATCTACTCTAAATCGTTTCTATTTCGCTGCAGTGACTGCATGCGCTGCGCGATGCGCGGCCGCAGCCAATTGCTCCATCACCGCATCTGTATGACCGACTCCGACAAAGAGCGCTTCGTATGCGCCTGGTGCCATAGCCACGCCTTCGTTCAACATCGCATGAAAAAACTTTGCGTACAGCTTTTCATCCGTTTGCTTTGCTTCATCAAAGTTGGTTGGAACATGATTTCCAAAGAATGCGCCGACAAGCGTGCCAACAACAGGAAACTGTGCAGTAATGCCGGCGCTTGTGCAGGCGTCACGTAACAGAGTGGCAAGTTGTCGGGCTCGCGCACCAAGTTCCATATATACGTCTTGAGTGAGTTCGTTGAGTGCGCTCAAACCTGCTGCGGTTGCAAGTGGATTACCCGCAAGAGTACCTGCATGAAACACTTTGCCGAGCGGCGAAAGATTTTCCATCACCGCACGAGATCCGCCAATTGCGCCAATTGGAAGACCGCCACCGATTACTTTGCCAAAACATGTGATGTCGGGACGCACGTCGTATTTTGCTTGTGCTCCGCCCATGCCGATTCGAAAACCCGTAATCACTTCGTCAAAAATCAACAGCGCACCTGCTTTGTCGCAAGCTGCGCGAAGTCCTTCTAGAAATCCGGGTGCAGGCGCTACGACGCCCATGTTTGCGGCAATCGGTTCGACAATCACTGCGGCTACATCGTTACCAATTTCCGGCATAACGTTGTACGGCACAACAAGCGTGTTGGCCACGGCTTCTTCTGGAACACCCGCAGTGCCCGGCAAACCGAGTGTTGCAACGCCGCTGCCACCGGCAGCAAGTAGTGCATCTGTTGCGCCGTGAAAGTTTCCGGCAAAAGTAATGATGCGCTTACGGCCAGTTGCCCCGCGCGCAAGTCGAACTGCAGTGCTCGTTGCTTCGGTGCCACTATTCATTAAGCGAACTCGTTCGCAGCTCGGTACTCGTTCACGAATTGCTTCGGCAAGTTTCATTTCACGTGGAGTTGGTGCACCGAATGAAGTGCCATCAACTGCTGCGGCTTGCAAAGCTGTTGTGATCGCTGGGTGTGCGTGTCCCAAAATGACAGCTCCATAACTTTGTACCAAGTCGATATAACGCTTGCCCTCAACATCGATCACATGCGCACCTTCGCCACGCGCAACGATGTACGGCTCGCCGCCAACGGCTTTAAACGCGCGAATCGAAGAGTTGACTCCACCAGGAATTACTTCGGCAGAGCGTGTGTACAACGTGTGGTTTGACGGAACACCTTTGCCTGTGCAAATAGTTGCAGTGCAGCCCACAGCAACACACGCAACTGGATCACAAAACGCAAGACTCATGTCTTAGCGATTGTTTTCTGCGAACCAACGCGCGAAATAGGTAAGAATAATGTCGGCGCCCGCACGCTTGACAGCGGTGAGTTGCTCAATTGCAACCGTGTCGTGGTCTATCCAACCATTTGCCGAAGCCGCTTTAATCATCGCGTATTCACCACTCACGTGATACGCAGCCACTGGCACATCAACTTGTGCACGCACAGCAGAGATCACATCGAGATAACTCAACGCAGGTTTGACCATGACGATGTCGGCACCTTGTTCGATGTCGGCATGAACTTCGCGCAGTGCCTCACGGGCGTTGCGCCAATCTTGTTGGTAACTCTTGCGATTGCCTCCGCCCTGAATCTGCACATCAACAGCATCGCGAAACGGACCATACAAACCAGAGGCGTACTTTGCCGAATAGGCCATAATCGCAACATCAGAAAATCCTGCGCCATCAAGCGCAGCACGAATCGCGCCAACTTGGCCGTCCATCATTCCGCTTGGCGCTACTACATGCGCACCAGCAGTTGCCTGCGCAAGTGCTGCTCGACAGTAAATATCAAGCGTCGCATCGTTGTCAACGTCACCGTGCTTGTTGAGCACTCCGCAGTGTCCGTGCGATGTGTATTCGTCTACGCATAAGTCGGACATCAGCACCATGTCATTGCCGACTTCTTTTTGTAATTCGCGTAATGCCACCTGCACGATGCCGGCTGGATCAAACGCTCCAGAGCCAACCTCGTCCTTCACTGATGGAATGCCAAACAAAATCACACCAGGAACACCAAGTTCTGCAAGCTGTACTACTTCACTGCGCAATGAATCGAGCGTGTGTTGCACGACGCCAGGCAGCGACAAGATTGGTTGCGCAGACGTAATGCCCTCGCGCACAAATAGTGGGGCAACAAGATCTTTGACGCCCAAACGCACTTCTGCAACAAGTTCGCGCATGGCGGGACTCTGTCGCAAACGACGGGGGCGAGATTGCGGAAACGCCATACCCGTAAGGCTACGGGCGCTGTTGTTCGAAAACCTCAACGAGTGCAGCCACCACGGCACTGGGCGTTGTTTGTGCAGCAACGCTCGAAACCCGAATATTGAGATTGCGCGCAACCCGCGCAGTTGACTCACCAATTGCAATTACAACGTTTGGCGTCTTCATTCCCATACCCGCACGCCAAGAGCGCACAGCCGATCCGGAATAAAAAACAACGGCATCTGCTTGAGTCGCCTGCTCAACTTCTTGTTCGCTCGGAGTTGCCGCCACAGTTTGATACGCGGCTGCCTCGTCTACCAACCAACCGCGCTCGGCAAGTCCGCGTGCAACCGATGAGTCAACTACACCACCCACATTTTCAACTTGAGCGAGCAATACTCGCCCCTCGCCATAGGGAAACTCGCGCACAAGTGATTGAGCATTTGCAATGCTTGGCATAAAGTCCGCTGCACACCCAAGAGCTTTTGCCGTTGCACCACCTACAGCTGCAATTTTTGGTCGTCGTGCATCGCTTGCCAACAACGTCTGAAGAAATGCTGCAATGCTTTGCGCTCCATTTGCAGAAGTAACAACAATCCAGTCGTACTCTGCAACATTCTCAAGTGCTGCCTTGAGTTTGCGACCTCCATCGCTTGGTCCGACAATTTTGATCAGTGGCACCAACAGCACGTTGACATCAACTTCGGCCAGCAATTCGGCAAGTTCGCTCGACTGTTCAACTGGGCGAGTGAGTACAACTGTCTTTCCGGCGAGGTTGGTCATTGCAGTTTGCTTCGGCACTGCTGTGCGATGTCACGAGCTAATTGCAATCGGTCTGCAACACCAGCGACCGACTGCGTGTGCACAACATGACGATCGGCTGCAGTATCTCCCGTTGCCATAAATGCGATAAACACATCTTGTGCGTCCAAATGTGCACCGATGGGCATATTGCATCCTGCGCCCAACTCGGCCAAGAATGCTCGCTCCATTTCAACTGCTCGACGAGTTGCTGCGTGGTCAACCGCCTGAAGTGCAGTTTGCGTTGCGGCATCGCCCACTCGGCACTCCACTGCTACACAACCCTGACCGATCATCGGCACAACAACACTTGGGTCAAGAATTTGTGCAATCTGATCGGTGAGATCAAGCACCTCAAGTGCCGCAACCGCCATGACGATTGCACCGCCCTCAGGCACCTTGCCGAGTCGAGTATTGATATTGCCCCGCAAATCAATAAACCTGAGATCGGGCCGCATGGTCAGCAACTGCGCACGGCGCCGCACCGAACCAGTTGCCACCGTCGCACCTTGTTTCAAACCAGACAGTGTGTTGCCAACCAATGCGTCGCGCGCATCACGTCGTGTGCACCACGCACCGACAATAAGACCGTCAGTTTGCAAAGAAGGCAAATCTTTAGCAGAGTGCACTGCCAAATCTGCATGACCATCAAGAACTGCTTGTTGTACTTCTTTAACGAAAACGCCCTGACCACCTATTTGGTGTAGCGGCACATCCCGCTTGATATCGCCAAGGGTTTCAACAAAAACAAGTTCGGTTTGCTCACCAGTTGCTGTAGATATTGCGTTGGCAACTACTTGTGCTTGAGTGCGGGCTTGAGCACTCGAGCGAGTTGCAAGACGAATCATTCGATGTCGAAGAGGTCGCGAAGTGCTGCAGCGATGCGCTCGCCTTGTGGGGTACCAGCACTGTTTTTGAGTTGGATAGATGGGGTGTGCAGCAATTTGGCAACAACCGACTTGCTCATCGTTTCAACAAGTTCGCGCTGTTCTGGCGTAAGTCCAGACATGCGCGCAGCAAACCTATCCATCTCAGCGCGTCGAATATTTTCGGCACGCTCGTGCAACTCGGCAACAAGTGGTGCGGCCTGGCGCGCAATTGACTCTTGGGTAAAGCGTTCTACTTCCTCAACAATGATCGTGCGCACTGCGTCGGCTTCATTGTTGCGCGCGTTGATGCCAACTTGTGCCCAGTCACGCAAGTCATACAAATCGCGCAACGTTACGTTTGCGATGTCGCCCACCGAGTGTTCAACGTCGCGTGGCATTGCGATATCAACAATGAGCAAAGGAGAACTTGGGGTCTCACCACGAACTGAACGCACCAATTCTGCAGTGATGATTGGTTCGGTTGCACCTGTGCATGTCAGCACCACATCGGCACCACCAAGCGCACTTGCCAATTCCGAAATCGGGCTGACAACAGCGCCAACAGTTGCGGCAAGTTGTTCTGCGCGCTCTGTATTGCGATTCATTACCGTGACCGATGCGGCGCCAGCACTTGACAATGCGCGCGCAATGCCAGCACCCATGTCGCCAGCACCAACAACGAGAACGCTTCGGCCCTGCATTGTGCCTAACAATTCTTTTGCCATCTCAACAGCAGCATGAGAAATTGATGTTGTGGATTTGCTGATTCCGGTTTCGTTGCGCGCGCGCTTACCCACTTCGAGCGCTTGGCGAAACAACATATTGAGTGTTGTGCGAGAAGTCTGCTCAACTCGAGCCAAGTCCCATGCATCGCGCACCTGGCCAAGTATCTCGGTTTCGCCAATCACAGCAGAATCAAGACCTGATGCCACTTCAAACAGGTGCGATACAGCAGCCTCGTCATGCTGACTATAAAAATGCGGATGCAATTCGTCAGGTGTCAGCCCCGAAAGTTCACAAAAGTAATCTCGTACATCGGCATACGCACCATGAAACTTTTCAGCGACTACATACACTTCGGTGCGATTGCACGTGGAGAGCAACACTGTTTCGCGCACGTTGTCGCGCGACACCAAACTATGCAGCGCTTTTGTGAGTGACTCTTCTGCCACAGCAACACG
>CAFAAG010000008.1_pt1 | contig 20722 bp, 21 predicted proteins | sample 7267441 | NCBI WGS metagenome assembly CAFAAG01 (sample SAMEA6813978, study PRJEB35770) | uncultured Acidimicrobium sp. | biome: Freshwater; feature: Freshwater reservoir; material: water | place: Czech Republic | collected 2016-08-15 | depth 30m m | reverse complement strand
TCGCCTTCATGAATGAGGCCGAGCAAGATGTGCTCGGTGCCGATGTACGAATGATTGAGCAAGCGGGCTTCTTCTTGAGCCAGCACTACGACCCTGCGGGCCCTATCGGTAAAGCGTTCGAACACTGAATAGACCGCCTTTTCACGTCTAGATGAAACTTGTGAACTTGTGGTGAAGTGTATCTGCGAAGTGTGCTCTCGTCATGCTGTGACAGTGGGCGCCACGTTCGCCATTTCACAAGCGACCCTGCGTAGCCTTGTGGCATGGCACTTGCCTCGCCCCTTCTCGCCCTGCCCACCATGGATGGCGACCGCGAACGCGTAGAGGCTGCTTTGCTTGCCGCGGTGCGCACCCGAGATGCGTATTTAACCGAACTTGCGTCACACTTGATCGTTGCTGGTGGAAAACGGCTGCGACCAGTAATGACTATTGCTGCGGCACAGGTAGGTAGCAAGGCCGAAGCGTCGGAGGATGTAATTCAAGGAGCAATCGCGTGCGAGCTCGTACACCTTGGGTCGTTGTACCACGACGATGTGATGGATGAGTCGACGATGCGCAGAGGCGTAGACACCGTTAATGCCAAGTGGGGCAACCTACAAGCGATTGTTGCCGGAGACTTTTTGTTGGCACGCGCATCGGGCATCGCTGCATCATTGGGTAATGAAATTGCGGGGTTGTTGGCTCGCACGATTGCGCAGTTGTGCGAGGGTCAGATCGAAGAACTGCAACACACTTACTCGGTAGCACGCACAGTGCCGTCATATCTCGTAAGTATCGAGGGCAAAACTGCTTCGTTGTTTGCAACATCGGCTCGCATTGGTGCACTCGTGGCTGGTCACGATGCAACGGTCATTGATGCGCTCACAAATTATGGAACTGCATTTGGGATGGTTTTCCAAATTGTTGACGACATCTTGGATGTGATCGCGACGGATGCAGAGCTCGGTAAGCGTGCTGGGCACGATATGGAAGAAGGTGTGTACACGCTGCCCGTGTTGTTGACGCTCGCACAGAAGTCGAATGATTCTGACGAATTGCGAAGTTTTCTTGGCAAGCCACTTTCACAAACCGAGCGAGAGCGCGCTCTTGCAATCGTGCGCGCACATTCGGGTATTCAGAGTGCTATTGAGAGTGCAAACAATTACGTGCACATGGCAGAGACCGAATGTGATCGGATGCCACAGGGTGTCGTCACCGATGCATTGCGTGCTGCGCCAGCCGCACTGCTTGCATCAATTATTCGCTAAATAATCTGCTGCAGATAATTTGCAGCGGCTAGCCCAGAAAGCGCTGCGCCTTCAATCTTTGGTCCGCCAAATGCATCGCCCGCAAGCACGATCATGTCGTGAGCCCAATAACGCTCAGGCCAAATAGTGAGCGGTGTTGCAAGGCGCCATTTTTTAATCTGACTAGTAATTACGGTTGCATCACCAATCCACGGACTAGCACGCTCGAGCAAAAGACGTTGCACATCGTCGATGCTGGTATCCCAATGTTCAAGACTGAATTTTGGGTTGGCATGCAGAGTCAGTGCAGTGGCTGACGAGATGCCTTTAATTGCATTGTCGGCAATGAACGAAAATGTCTCATCTGGGTTTTGCAATCCACCCGGTTTGATAACAGCAGATGGTCTATCGAGTACTGCGAGCAAGCAGATAGTGCGGTCGTATTCGGTGCGCAACATTGACTCGGGCAATTCGATGCCGGCCGTGACCAGCAGTGCATATGTCTGCGGTAAGGGGCACGTCACGATGATGGCATCGGCATTAAGCACAGAACCGTCGTCGATCTTGAGTTGCCACTTGCTCGTTGCGCCAGGCGCAATCGAAAAAGCAAGCGTGTTGCATCGCACATCCAGCCCTTGCGCAAGATGTTTGGCAATATCGGTCATGCCACGCACGCCGCGGTACCGCGGGAAACCATCGTTGTTTTGAGCAGTGGCGTCGAAACCTCGGCACCACTCGGTGACTACACCAGATGCAATCCACTCTGAAACATATGATTCAAAAAGAGAATCTCGTACAGTAAAAAACTGGGCGCCATGATCGAGCGTTGCATTGTCGATTCTCCTTGTTGCTAAACGGCCGCCAGGCGAGCGACCCTTATCAACAACGGTTACCTCGTGACCATGCTTGACAAGTGATTGCGCGGCCATAAGCCCGGCAATTCCTGCTCCAATTACTACAACGCGCATGACAGTGCAGCGCAGTCTTTAACGAAGTTCGTGAACCCGCAAGATCAATTCGCGTGATTCAGTATCTAGCTGTCGTCCGCCAATGCGCTCGGTGAGAATGATGGCTTGTGACGTGTCATCGACAAGTCCCGACCATCTGATGTATCCGCCCATGAGCCCAACAAGCTTGTCGCTCACTTCTTCGCAGTGAATCATGATCTTCGTGCCGCCATCGATCAACTCGCGAATATCGTTGTAAAACACGCGCAACCAGGGATCCATTTCGTCACTATTGACTAGTGGCCTATGGCGATAAGTGAGGTTGAGTTCGTCGTAGTTGTGCAAGTTGTGCGGCGCGCCGATGATTGAGATGACGCAGCCAAAATCGTTTTCACGAAGCCAAATAATCTCTTCTTGGCGGCGAACCCGACGGTGGTTGATGCCGTAGCCGCCAGGGCGCTCACAAATAGCGAGCTTGTCTTTGATAATCCACGTGAGATTGCGCGGGGTGATCCCGAGCGCCCACTTTCCTCGTAACTTTGGGGGCATTTGTTAACTCCGACTCTGGCGCATGTGCGCGATATTCAACATCACCGCGAGACGATACACCATTGAAAATGGGTGATGTTTAGAAAAGAGCAATAATTTTGAGGCGTTGCTGGCTGCGTTTGACCTGACGGCCACCACCGATATCACACCCAGGCGTTTCACCTCGGGCAACGCACAGCACTCGTTCAACTGTGGCCAAGTCTGGCGGGTACGGGTGAGCAAGCCACATGCGCAATGCTCGGCGGGCGAGTGCCTGGGGCGCTGCTGATATTGCTTTGGCGTCAGTTGGGTCGATTGCACTCGCGAGTTCATCTAATAATGCGTCGTCATCTCGCACAAGATCGGCTTGACGTGCAATCACCGACACCACGTCGCGCTGCGAGATCGACTGCAAGAGGGGTAACACTTCGTGTCTAATGCGATTGCGTTGAAATCTTTCGTCGTCGTTGCTCGGGTCGTGAAAGACCGCGATGTCAAGCGCATCGCATAACGAAACTGTGTCGCTGCGGCGCAGCTGCAGGATCGGATGCGAGGGGCCGCCTTGCATTCCAGACAGTCCGCGCATGCCAGCACCGCGCAACAAGTTAACAAGCACGGTTTCTGCTTGATCGTCGGCGGTGTGACCAGTCGCCACATCGGTGGGCAATACTGCAAATCGAGCTTCACGTGCTCGAGCTTCCAAGTTGCTACCTGCTTCAACTACAACTGTGCGCGATTCAAATTTTGCACCAAGTGCGATTGCGATGTCATGCACAATTTGTGCTTCTGCAGATGACCCATTGCGCAAACCGTGATCAATATGCCATGCGGTTACGTCGGTGCCATGAGCCGCAGCTAATACGAGAAGTGCCACTGAGTCTGCACCGCCAGATACGGCACAATGAATTGACTTTTTGATCGGTGCAAATGTGCACTTCGTCAACAATTCGGCGACGAGCGGATGAGTGCGAAAATCCTTCAGTGCGGCAGGCATCAGCCCGACCGTTCTACTTTTGCGCGTTGCGTTGGCGACGGTTTGGGTATTTGAGTGACGAGACTTTGGCAACATAGCCAACGATGACGTTGACGGTTGCCCCTACGCCAGCAATTAAAAGAATCAAGCCCAACCAAAAGTGCCATACGACTGCGATCATGGGTTCAATCGTAGCCAAGTGATCCGACTGCACCATTGTTCGTTCTACGGTAGATTTCATTGCGTCCAAGGGGGCTTAAGTGGCTGAAGTCGTGATCAATGAGCGCGGTATGACAATGGCAGATGTACTTGCCATTGCCCGCGATGGGGCAACAGTTCGCTTGAGCGATAGTGCGCTTGCAGCCATGGCCGCTTCGCGTAGTCATATAGATGCACTCGTTGCATCTTCGACACCGGTGTATGGGGTGTCAACTGGTTTTGGAGCGCTTGCAAATAGATACGTATCAGTTGAGCAGCGCGCACAATTGCAACGATCATTAATTCGTTCGCATGCCGCCGGCGTTGGCGCACCAGTTGAGCGTGAGGTTGTGCGTGCTCTTATGACATTGCGTCTCAAGACACTTGCTTCGGGTCGCACGGGTGTGCGGCCAGTGATTGCCCAAACGATGGCCGATTTGTTGAACGCAGGCATTACTCCAGTTGTGCGCGAGTTTGGTTCGCTCGGTTGCAGTGGCGATTTAGCACCGCTCGCTCATTGCGCACTCGTACTTATGGGTGAGGGCGAGGCAGTTGGTACTGACGGTATGCAACGACCAGTGCCAGAGTTGCTCAAGGCAGCTGGCATCACAGCAGTGGAGTTGCAAGAAAAAGAAGGTCTTGCACTCATCAACGGCACCGACGGCATGCTCGGTATGTTGATCATGGCGATTGCCGACATGGAAGTGATTTGCGATTCGATTGACGTGATTGCATCGATGAGCGTTGAAGCGTTGCTCGGCACTGATGCAGTTTTCAAGCCTGAGTTACACGAACCACTACGCCCGCACCCAGGGCAAACGATAAGTGCCGCAAATATGTTGAACGCATTAAAGGATTCGCCAATTGTTGCTTCTCACTTCGAGAACGATGATCAGGTACAAGATGCGTATTCATTGCGTTGTGCACCGCAAGTAACCGGTGCAGTGCGCGACACGATTACTCATGCAACGCTTGTTGCAACGCGTGAGCTTGCATCAACTATTGATAACCCTGTGGTGTTGCCCGATGGCAGAGTGAGCTCAAACGGCAACTTTCATGGCGCACCAGTTGCCTATGTGCTCGACTTTTTGGCAATAGTGCTTGCCGACTTGGGATCAATGTCGGAGCGCCGAACAGATCGCATGCTCGACAGGGCGCGATCAAATGGATTGCCTCCATTTTTGGCAGACGACCCTGGTGTCGACTCCGGTCTCATGATCGCGCAATACACACAGGCTGCTTTGGTGTCAGAAAACAAGCGCAACGCTGTGCCTGCAAGTGCTGACTCAATTCCGAGTTCGGCGATGCAAGAAGATCATGTTTCAATGGGTTGGAATGCGGCGCGCAAGCTTCGATTGTCGGTGCTCAACATGCAGCGCATCGCGGCTATCGAGTTGCTCACTGCGGCACGCGCGCTTGATTTACGTGCGCCACTCAAACCATCAAAAGTTACGGGTGCAGTGCGCGACCGTTTGCGTAAAACAGTTGCAGGCCCAGGGCCGGATCGCTTTTTGTCACCCGAGCTCGAAGCCGCGGTGCAATTCGTACAAAATGGCGGATCTCTTACTTAGGTAAAGACTATGGAGTTTGTTTAAGACGTAATACCGACATATCTTGATTTTGAAAAGCAACTTCAGCAAATGGAAGCCACGATCTAGTACCTGAAAACTGAGCAGTATGATCTACAACCATCCAAGCAACAGAGTTGGATCTGAGATATTCATAATCACTGATATTCGGAAACTCGGCGAAGCCAAGAGAATGTAGAAGTCGCTGCTGCGCCCATAGGGGTTGACTTAGAGATTTCGCCCATTCAGGAAGGCGCTCGTCCTGTGACACGTCGTCGGTGCCTCGGTTGTAACCCTCAATTAGCATACGTCGATGTGTTATGGCTGAAACTAAAAACCATTTTGCATCACACGAGTCACTAAGTGGAATGCAAAATCGATTCGTCGCTAAAATATCGTTTACATCGCTGTTCTCTCGCAGCCACGTAAGTGCGGCAAGTTCGCCTGTGGAACCCTGTAATAAGTTCGAATCATTAGGATCTTTATTACTAGAGTTAACAAATCTAATAACAGCATCGCATTGATGGATCACTCCAAGAGTAAGTAATACTGTCATCAAGATGACGAGTCGAGACAATCGTCGAAATGTTTTAGCGTCTCTATTAAAAGAACTTTTAATAGATACTCGGAAGAAAATAATCGGCAAAAAAATCAAAATTACAATTACTGAGAAGGCAACCCCTATCTTTTGGGCGTAGTACGTCTCTTGCGCGTTAGTGTTTTTAGCGAATAACTTCCAAAGAAAAAAAGTACAAATCGTATAAATGGATGTCACAGCAAAGACCAGATAGAGCTTTTTATTCAAATGAAGGTTATTGGTATTTTCGGTATAGAGCGGAACTGCATATCCGGCAACTACGGGGGCGACTGCTAGAGCGCTAAGCAGGAAATACAATTCTGATGCACCCGAATGACCAAATATTGAAGTGAGTAATATTCCGGACAGTGAAATACCCAAAAAGAAATATAACTCAGGTTGCTTGCGGGAAGATCGACTGAGAAGAAGTGGTGACGAAATCAAAAAAATTGGCGAGCAAATTGCAATAATTGACATTGTCATTAAAACTTTGGTTATAAGTAAAGAGTTCTGACGTGCAGCACCGAGATCAGAAGCAACAGATGCAATGTCGATGCGCAATATATTGCTGTCACCAATTATTGATTGGGATTTGTAGAGCAGCAGATAGACCACAATCGAGCTGATTATTAATAGGAAGGAACTCCAATTAAGGAATCGATACCTTGAACGATTTCGCAAAAATAGAAAATTGATTAATGCACAGAGAAGAACCCCAGAGAGCAAAATCGGACCATTTGAAGCCTTCCCACCGAAGTTGGCGACGAATAACAGGGTTAAAACTCCTAGACCAAACTGCATTTGGCCTCGCAAGCATTCAACGAAGGTAAACACAAAGGCAAGAAGCCACATCATCGAAAAAATAAATGTGGGCGAATTAGTGAATCGAATTGGTTGCAAATTAAGGTAATTAGAACCTAAAACAAAAAGAAGTAAGGCAATTACTGGTGAGTAACTGATTTTCGTTAATTGACGCGTACAAGCCCAAATTAGAGGTACTGCACCGAGGAAGGCACATAGTGGCAGAACCCTTGTTATAACAATGAGTGGCGTTAGTCCCGCAGCGTTGGTAGTCATGCCTGACCAAGCAAGAACAAACCAGTGATACGAATCTGGTATGCCAACAGCATGAATGTTCTCTTGAGGCCCCCAAATATTGACGGATGTAGCAATTCCTTCTAGGAAAGTTTGGTCATGGGAAAAAATCCACCAAGACAAATTTGAATTTCGGATCCAGATAGCGATGGCAAAAAGAGTCGTGCCAGTTGCAACTGCGATTAAAAATTTGAGCCGCACTCGCAATGACGAGAACCAAGATCGTGGATCACTTAACAGGAAATAAAAAAACAGTGGAAATAGTGCTACCGGCAAGATCCAGACCCACCAATAACTGAGTGCAAAGAGTATCGCCATAGCGATGATTGCACCGTCGAAACGGGGTATTTTTTCAATAAATGCTGAAGGAGTTCTTATTGAAGATTTAGCACTTGCTACTACAACGATAAGCAATGGCAACGCCCAACCAATGCCGTGGACGGGGGTTGTTCGAAGAATCTGAGAGACCCCCGTTGAGGCGATACTTCCTATTGCTAGCCCCATCCCGAGAAGTTCCGGCATAGTAACTACACAGTTGCGTCGTAACAGTAACCAAATCATGGCACCAGATGTAATCTGGGTTCCTACGACCAATGCAACTAGCAGTGAATCGTAAAGACCGATACCAGCAATTACGGATAGACACAAAATTGACGAAAATCCAATAATTGAAGTCTTAGTCGCAATCTCAAAAAAGTGTGACTGATATTTGTTGATATTGGTTTGATCGATCACGTTATTAAACATAGTCTCCGAAAAGTGGAGCCCAAGATGAGAATCGAACTCACGACCTACGCATTACGAGTGCGTTGCTCTACCCCTGAGCTACCTGGGCGGGTATTTAGCTATTAAGTGGGTAAGTTTACTGGCGCAACTTGTGGCATTGGCATGAGCGAAGGACATTGCAAGAAGAGTGCCTGAAGTACTAAGGCTTCATTGACATTGAGCCCAAGTGCTCCCGTTGCTTTATGGATTCGTTCGATTGCTTGAATGTAGACATCGGAATTTGTCGGAGTGGGTTGCGTGACAACAAGTGCGTGATACACGCCAGCAATAGTTGCAAGACCACTTCGTAATTCATCGGTCTTGAACTTGCGCAATTGACGCTTGTGGCGGTCTTGCAATGCCTTGCGTCCACTTCCGCGCTCGCCCGTGAGAGCGACACGCTCTTCGAGAGTTGATAGTTCGTCTACATGAGCTTTAAGCAATGGCGCTACTGCTTCATCAATGTGTTCGAACAGCTCGTCAACAAGCGCAGCAACCTGCGCACCAGTGCCATCGAGGCGGGGCGGGATCGATGCAAACGCCTCTTGGCGCTTGACCAAAAATTTGTCGGTCGCAAGATGACGAGCCCGACTGAGATTGCCCGATGCTGCGCGTGCGACTGAGGCGGCAAGATCGGGCTTTATGCCCTCGGAAATTAGTGCTGCCGCAATTTGTGTGTCGTCGGGACGCACAAAATTGACAACGACACAACGCGAATTGATGGTTGCAAGTGCTGGCACAAGTTGGTCGGCTAGCAGAATAAAAATCATTCGTTCCGGTGGTTCTTCAATCGTCTTCAGCAAGCGCACTGCAGCCGAGTCACGCATGAGATGCAATTCGTGAATAATGACGATCTTGACTTTGCTCTCGGTGGGTGTTGTCGATGACAGACGCACAATGTTGTCGGCCTCGTCTTTGTCGACCGCAGCACCCTCACGTAATACCTCATTCACGTCAGAGTAAGCACCACGCGCAATGAGTTTTGCTTCACGAGTTTTCGCGTCATCTGAGCCCGTGATGAGCACAGTAGAAAACGCGCGCGCAGCCTCTTCCTTGCCACAACCCTCTGGCCCTACAAATAAATAGGCATGCACTGATTGAGTTGCAAGATGTTGCAACTGTTGCACTGCATGCGACTGGCCAACAACGGTTTGCCACACACTTTTTGCAGTACCAGCCGCAGCGCTCATGGCAAATTGATCTTGAGGCGCTCGCAAACCTGAGTGAGAATTGTTGCAGCGAGTTCGTCTTTTGGCGGCGTGCCGTCAACGATGAGCCAACGAGTTGGGTCGGCAGCCGCCATTGCATGAAAGCCAGTGAAGATGCGCTCGAAAAATGCACGGTCTTCGCGCTCGAAACGATCGAGCTCACGCTTCTTTAAGCGCTCAAGCAATTGTTCGAGTGGTACGTTAATAAACACAACTAGGTCAGGCCAGTTGCCAGCGATAGCCCAGTTGTTAAAACGCTTGAGTTCGTCTAAATCGAGCATGCGCCCATAACCCTGGTACGCGAGCGAAGAAAATGCACTGCGATCACTGACCACGTGTTTGCCGGCACGCAACGCCGGTAACACGAGTTCGTCAAGGTGTTGTGCGCGATCGGCCGACATCATGAGTGCTTCGGCGCGGGGCGAGAGCATGGTGTTGGACGCATCCAACATTGCTGCACGAAGTGACGCGCCAATTGCTGTGCCACCTGGTTCGCGAGTTGCAATGCCCCCGAGTGAATCGGCGAGCCGAGTCACGTGCGTTGATTTGCCGCAGCCCTCAAGGCCTTCAAAGGCGATGTAGCGGCCAAGAGTCATGAGGCTTTTTTCTTGGCGACTTTCTTGGCTGTTTTTGCTACAGATTTTTTAGCAACTTTTTTTGCTGCCTTTGCAGGAACCTTTGCAACTTTTTTCGCTGCTGCCTTTTTGGCTGGCTTGGCAGCCTTCTTGCGCTTGAGTGATGGGTCTGCGTCGCGGCGCACAGCCAACAACTCGAATGCTCGCTCTGGAGTTACATATTCCAAACGATCACCGCGAGTAAGACTTGCATTCGTCTCGCCGTCTGTCACGTACACACCAAACTTGCCATCTTTTGCAACAACTGGTTTGCCGCTCACTGGGTCGGTACCAAACTCGCGCAATGGTGGTTTTGCTGGTCCGCGACGGCCATAGACACGAGGTTCTGCAAGCTTTGATAGCGACTGCTCGAGTGTGAACGTAAACAACTCTTGCTCGGTATCGAGTGTGCGGCTCTCTTTGCCTTTATTGATGTATGGGCCATAGCGACCGTTTTGTGCAGTAATGATCTCTCCATCTGCTGGGTCAAAGCCAACCGTGCGCGGCAATGACAACAACAGGAGCGCATCATCAATCGTCAGCGCCTCAATGGTCATGTCTTTAAACAATGAAACCATCTTTGCTTTTTCCATGCCCGGTGGAGGAGTGTCAAGCGTTCCCCACATGACATACGGACCGTATTTGCCCGTCTTTTTATAAACGGGCAGACCGTCTTTTTCGCCAATTGGTTCTTCAAACTTTGGGCGGGCCAATATTTCGATCGCTGTTTCGACAGTGAGTTCGTCGGGGGCCATGCTGTCTGGGATGCCGGCGGTTTGCTCGCCACACCTTATATATGGTCCAAATTTGCCTGGTCGGGCCTCGATCATGTCGCCACTCACTGGGTGCAGGCCAACATGAAACGCGTTGAGCGTTGCGGCATCAATGTTTTCGATGTTGTGCTCAACGAGCGGCTTGAGTCCAGGAAGTTCTTTGCCATTACCGAAATAAAACTCGGCAAGCCATGCATCGCGAACGCGCTTGCCTTCGGCGATCTCGTCTAACTCTTCTTCGACCGTTGCAGTAAATGTGTAATCAACAAGCGTGGTGAAATAGTTGGTCATCAACTTGACCACCGCAAACGCTGTCCACGACGGAACAAGCGCTTGACCCTTCTTCCACACATAACCGCGGTTGATGATGGTGCCAAGAATGGATGCATACGTTGATGGACGACCAATACCGAGTTCTTCGAGTTTTTTCACCAATGTTGGTTCGGTAAAACGCGAAGGAGGTGATGTGTTGTGACCGAGTGCGTTGATGGTCTCGACGGAAACTCCATCGCCAACTTTGAGCACAGGCAACAACGCTTCTTTTTCTTCTGCATCATCAGCTGACTCTTCTACAACTTCTTGATATGCCTGTCGGTAACCAGCAAACGTGATAGTCGTTCCGCTCGCAGAAAATTCGCAGTTGGCTGGGTTGGTGCCTGGCGTGATTGCACCCAACCGCACAGTGAGCGTGGTGCCCAACGTGTCATTCATCTGCGATGCAAGCGTGCGTTGCCAGATCAGTCGGTAGAGCGCAAGTTCGTTGGCACGTAACTCAGGTGCAAGTTCTTCCGGGCTGCGCAAAGGCAACGCCGGACGAATTGCTTCGTGAGCCTCTTGTGCATTTTTTACCTTTGATTTGTATTCGCGAGTTGTGGCAGACAAAAACTCTTCGCCATAAGTTGCAGAGATTGCAGTACGCACTTCGTGTAGTGCTTCGGCACCAAGAGTGACCGCGTCGGTACGCATGTAGGTGATGTATCCGGCCTCGTACAAACCTTGGGCAACACGCATGACTTCGCTTGCGGTGATGCGCAACTTATTGCCACCCTCTTGTTGCAACGTGCTCGTCATAAATGGAGCCTTTGGCGACTTGCGGTATGGCTTTTCTTCCACACTGCGCACCTCGAGAGTGGCACCTTGCAGGCCCGCCGAAAGCTCTTGGGCTCGCGCTTCATTAATAACGACTACAGCTTCTTTGGCGATGCCCTTTTCATTGAAATCTTTACCTGTGGCAATACGTACCCCATCAACTGATTGCAGCGTTGCAGTGAATTGCGGTGTGGTCGCTGTGACCGCTTCGAGATCCCAGTACGCAGCCGAGATGTGAGCCATACGTTCTTGCTCGCGTTCGACCACCAAACGAATGGATGGGCTTTGAACACGACCTGCAGAAAGTCCACGGTTGACTTTGCGCCACAATATTGGGGACACCGAATAGCCGTACAAGCGATCGAGAATGCGGCGTGCTTCTGCTGCGTCAACAAGTTTGTAATCGATGTCTCGTGGATTTGCAATTGCTGCATCAATCGCAGCTTTGGTGATTTCATGAAACACCATGCGCTTAGTCTCGATGTTTTTTGGCTTGAGGTACTCAAACAAGTGCGCAGCAATTGCCTCACCCTCGCGGTCTTCGTCGGTTGCAAGATAGAGGGCGCTGGCCGTCTTGAGAACGCTTTTTAGTTCCTTAATAATGGTGCTGCCGCGCTCGGTCAATTCATACGTCGGTTTAAATCCATTATCGACGTCTACAGAGAGACCCTTGCTTGGAAGGTCGGCAATGTGGCCGACGGAAGCTCGTACGTCAAAGCCATCACCAAGAAATTTGGCGATCGTTTTGGCCTTGGCGGGGGACTCGACTATGACGAGGGGCTTAGACATGACTTTTCATCGTTACGTGGTTTAGCACTGTCTTGTCAAGGCTATCCACGTAAAGCCAAATGCAGTAAGGGTTTAATTTCGCTAGCGTGAGTAATGAAATGACCAATGACGCACATGAAGGTTTGGCAAATGCCACCACTCGTGATGACGCAGCACATGCTCTTGCACTTGGATGGAATGAGCGACTTGCGACTGAATTGATTGAAAAAAAATACTACATTACGTCGTTGCAACATAGCCGAAGGCTCGGTCGAGTGAGCAGAATCGATCGCGGATGGAGCACAATTCTTACAAGCGGGGTGCATGACGCGATTGATGGTGTCGAACGCGTTCGCAACATCGGCGCAGAAGTTGCTGTTGGTGATTGGGTGATTATTTCTGATGACTTAGAGAAAATTGATCACGTGCTGTCGCGCAGTTCGGCACTTACTCGCCGTGCATCGTCGGACACCGTACGCGCAGAGTCGCACACTGTTGCAGCAAATATCGACACCGTGCTCGTTGTGCAAGCCGCAACGCAAGACCCAAATTTGCGACGCATCGAACGAGAACTTGTATTGGCCTTTGATAGCGGTGCACAACCAGTTTTGGTATTTAACAAAATCGATGAAATGGATGCCGATGGATTGTCGCTCATGGTGCGCCGAGTTGAGCCCGTGCTTGCTGGTGTGCCACTGCTATTTGCGAGCGCCAAGACTGGGGCAGGGCTCGACGGCTTGCGCGCCTATACGTATATATATGACAGTGCAAAGAGCGTTGCCAGTGCGCCGCAAACAATTGCGTTATTGGGAGCCAGCGGCGTTGGCAAATCAACCCTCATTAATGCACTATCTGGCCACGATGGCCAAGCAACTGGGGCGGTGCGCGAAGGTGACCAACGCGGTCGCCACACCACAACGGCAGCCGAACTCGTGCGCCTCGTAAACGGTGGCTGGCTCATTGATACGCCAGGCTTACGTGCGGTGAGTTTGTGGATGAGCAACCACGGAATCGAATTGGCATTCAGCGATATTTTTACGTTGACCGAGTCGTGCAAGTTTCGTGATTGCAAGCATGAAGACGAACCGAGCTGCGCTGTGCAAGCAGCGGTAGAACGTGGCGATGTGTCGTTGGAGCGACTTGCAAACATGAAAATGCTCGTGGCCGAAGAACTTGAACTCGAAGAACAAAAGGCAGTGCACGACCGTGCTTACGATCGCAAAGGTGCGCGCAAGAAACCTAAAAATTAAGCAAACTGAATGGTGATGGTTGTGCCGCCACCTTGAGTGTTAGAGACCGAAACGAGCGCGCATGTGTTGGTCGTCAATGACGAGCGCAAGATGCGAGCCCGATGTGCGAGCACGAGCGACTGCACCCAAGATGACCCCAACTCCTGTGTCGTCGAGCGCAGTTACTTGACACAGGTCAATTGCAATGTCGCGTCCTGCATGATCATCGACAAATTTGGTGAGCATGTCGGAGCATTCTGGCACTGTTGCCAGGTCGATTTCACCTGCAAAGACAAGTACTGATTGTGGGCCATCACGAATAATTGATGACGACAACTGCATGTGCATCACGCTACCCAACATCTTGCACGTGCATCGTGACAGTGGCCGACAAAGTCAGTGGTGGAACGATGTGTTTGATCAACCACAGGTTGATAGTGCGCGGATATTGCACCTCGACGGTGATGAGTTGCTCATTACGAACAATCCATAGATGTAGAGGTCGCAACCCGACTTCGTCCTCGACTGCTTGTTGCACAACATCGGGAGAGTCTGGCGAAATTGAAGCGGCACGCGCACCGGCACTTGCTGCATGCCACACCACAAGCTGATCGCGTACAACTAAACCAACGTTGAGAATGATGATCAATAGCCCGATGATCAGTGGCATGACAAGCGCGAGTTCAACCGTTGCTTGTCCCGAGTCGGGTTCGCTCCGGTAAGCGCGCATTTCAGTGGCTACGGCTGGACTGCGTCGGCACGACCCAAAATATTGCCAATCACGCTGTCGAAGAGTTCGCCGATACGCCCAGCACCACCACCATCGGTGGCCCATGCCACGACTAAAAGCGCAATAATTGCTGCGCCGAGCAGCACGAGCGCGTATTCGGTTGTTGCCTGACCAGCGTCGTGCAACTCGTCTTGTTTTGTGTACACCGAGCGAACACGATGCAGTACATGCATGAAATATGCGTAGATGTGATTCATGATCCTTCTTTCATTAATGATTGAGATGAATAAGTGCGGTTGCGATCATCGGCACAACACCGAGCATCACAAATGAGGGAAGGATGCAGCACACAAGTGGGAACGTGAGTCGCACGGGAAGTCTGCGGATGTCGGCATCGAGTTGGCGCCTGCGTTGCATGCGCGATTCATTGGAAAGACGATCGAGTGTGTTGGCAATCGACTGACCGTCTCTATCGGCGGAAAGTAGTGCGTCAACCAGCGCGAATGCAGGGCTGCCAATGAGTTGTCGCAATGACGCGACACAGTCACTCAACCGATTGCCGCGCAATAGCTGTTGGGATACATTCGAAACAATCTCACGCAACGGAGGCTCGAGCCATGTGGGCGCGGCGATCAGTGACTGAGCAGGTGTGTTGCCAGAAAACATCAACAACACAACGGCGTCAATGAATTCTGGAAGCTGGCGTGCAAGTTGGGCTGGCAACACATTGCGGTTGCGTCTCTTGAATAACCAGAATGCAATAGATGCAATGACGATGATCGTGAAAGTCATACCGAAATATCGCTAACAACTCGCGACATCCATTTGCGTCCTGCAACGTTGAGTGTGATGCCAGTAGCAACACAACACATTCCAGTTGGAGTACTGAGTAGAAAACTTCGAGCGATGGGATCCGTGATTGCGATCCATGCAAACACTGCGATGGGCAACCACGTGAGTACTTTGGTAGATAACTGCGCCTGAGCGGCCTGCACATCTCGGTCGAGCTTCAGGCCCTGTTGCTCCCGCAATACGGATGCGCTGTGTTCGAGAGCAGGTGCTACGCCAGCGCCACCCGCACTTGCTACTGCCAATGTGCGACTTGCAAAACGAATCTCGGGTGTCCACGTGGGCAGCGCGCACTCGACAAGCGCATCGGCAAGTACGACACCACGCAAGCATTGTTGAGCAACAGGTTGACTCCAATGATTGTTATCTAGTTGTTGATCGCTGCATTGCACAAACGAGGATGCAAGTGAAAAACCTGAGCGCACATCGCGGGCAATCGCGTCAAGGAAGTCGGTGATGGCAGGTGGAGTTTGCAGAATTGGTGTCGTGGTTGTTGCTGCTGGTGAGGCTGTAGCTGTGGCTTTGTGCGAAGTTGTACCGAGCCGCACACGCAACCATCGCCTCGACCAATGCTTGGTGAGAGGCGGTGTGATCAGTAAGGCACATGCCCCAGCAAATGAAAGCGTGCCGACTATGAGAACTACGACATTAATTGCAATGTTGAAAACAGCACAGATCATGATCGCCCGCGAGTGAGTTGGCCAATGCGCAACTCGCTGCGCACGCCACTACAGAAGTCTTGGCGAAGGAGCGGACGACATGTTGCGCCAGGCGTTGTTGATACTTCGCTGATCTCGATCACTGACCGCGAACCATCTGCGTGGCGACCGACGGAAACAACAACGTCGATCGCCGCGCATATGTGCTGAGCAATAGCTTCTCGCGGCCATTGCCCGCAGTGCTGCAACATCAACGACTCAAGTCGCAGCAGTGCATCGTAGGCAGAATTGGCGTGGCAGGTGGCAAATGATCCGTGATGGCCTGTGTTCATTGCTGCCAACATGTCGACTACTTCGGCACCACGAACTTCGCCCACCACAAATCTGTCTGGTCGCATGCGCAATGCGGTGCGCAAGAGTTCGGAAATCGAGATGCCCGCAACACCTTCTGCCGTGACTGGTCGGGCCTCGAGTCGCACGACATGACTTGCCTGCAACTGCAATTCGGCTGTGTCTTCAACGGTAATGATGCGCTCATGTGCAGGGATATGTGCGCACAGCGCGTTGAGCAACGTGGTCTTGCCTGTGGAAGCTGCACCAACGACGAGCACATTGCAGTGACGCTGAACCAGTTCGGTGAGAAGTGCAGTAGTCGCGTCTCCACCAAAATTATCGAGCGTGATTGGTCGCACATGAAACCGACGAATAGAAAGACATGACCCATCGACGGCGATTGGCGCGATGACCGCACACACCCGAGAGCCATCTGCCAGTCGAGCATCGACGATTGGCGACGACCTGTCGAGTCGTTTACCGAGCGGCAGCAAGATGCGCTCGATAATTGCATCAACCTCGCCGACAGGAAGTTTGTCGACCAAATGCACGCCCGTTTCGTCTTCTATATAGACGTCTGTGCCGGCGTTGACCATGACCTCGCGCACATCGGCTCGTGCCAGATAATGATCAAGTGCGCCAAGACCAGATATGCCAGATACCGCACGCGATGCGATGACTTCTTGCAGCGGATGAGAAAGCAGAGGAGCGATACTGCGTAAGTGAACATGGGCTGCAGTGAGCAGATCGCCGCGTTCGTTGCGCAAATGTTGTTGCAACGTGTGGACGAGTGCACGTGTGTGAGTGTCGACTGGTAGTTGGATTGCAGTGTCCATCGTCAAGGCCTGCTCAACGGTGAACACACATCTGCAAGATGTTTAGCAAGCAGGGTTGGCACTCGGCCTGCGAGCAGTCCTGCATCAACCGCACGAGCAATTGCGGGATCAAATGGAATTTCAGCGAGCACCGGCGCACCAACAACTGATTCAACATCGTGCACTCCAAGTGCGCGACCAGGCTCGGTAATCACAATGACGCCATGTGGTTTTGTGGTGAGCAGCGATGCCCGACGTAAAGCTAAATAGCACGGACGAATGATGAGCAGCGATTGAGTTGCGTACTCAATAATCGGAATCGTTGCGAGACCACTACCCGCGTCGACGATTGTTGGCAAGTCTGATTCGGCAACGACAAGTGCAAGATCACGCAACCGATCTGGATTCGCCAATGACGGCACGATGATGTTGCGACCGCGAGGAATGACTCCAAGGTGTGCAGTGACTGGCAACATCAAATTGTTGAGCGCCTCGGCACCGGGATGATCGGTTGCACTCAACCATTCAGCGATGCCCTCGGATGCGGGCTCAGACATGCCGAGAGCGGAGGGAGTATCGCCCGACATGTCGATGAGGCGTGCTCCTGCTTCGTGACGCTGAGCCAAAACTAAAGCCAATGCCGCCGCTACAACTGTGGTGCCATTTCCACCTTTGACAGACCAACAAACAATCATCACGACCTCCACATTCACGATCAGTGCGAAATCACCGAATCGGTTTAGACACGATGTGTACGGGAGTTGTCGCTAAGTGACGTTGATTTAGTTACAAGTGCTTAGATACGGTGATAAACGGAGGTGTCCGGGTGCCTGGTGGACTCCGCCGCCTTCAAAGCGGTTGGGACGAGTAATCCTCGTTCGGCGGGTTCGATTCCCGTCCGCCTCCGCCAAAACTCTTTGCGATGTTTGGCGCAGAATTGCGGATTAGCGCGAGAAAACTAGTGCGTGAGTGCGACTGCAAGTTGCGCAGCAATACTTGCGTTGTTGCGAGCCAGCGACAAGTTGGCAACAACACTTGCTCCACCCGTGGCGGCAGCAATTGCACCCAGTACATGTGGAGTGACCGCAGGCCCAACAATGCCTGCGTCGGCAGTTGACTTGAGTGCAGTCTCTATCACTGAATCGATCATGTTTTTGTCCAGCGAGTCAGCAAGTGGAACCGGAACACACGCAAGGATGCCACCTTTGCGGCCAAGCGCTAAGTGGGCTTGTGTGTACGCGCACAACTCTTCAACGTTTTCAACACGGGCAGGGATGGGCAAGCCGCTCGAGTGCACCGTAAATGCGGGGAAGTCGTTGCAACCAACACCGACGACTGGCACGCCGAGCGTTTCTAGATATTCGAGTGTGCGCGGCAAATCAAGAAATGATTTTGCACCTGCACATACGGTGACAACAGGATGTGCTGCGAGTGCACCTAAGTCGGCGGAGATGTCACCGTGCAGTTGCGAATCGCGATGCACGCCGCCGATACCACCCGTTGCAAACACACCAATGCCTGCGCGGCTGGCAAGCAACAGTGATGCCGAAACAGTTGTGGCACCAACCGACCAACGCTGTGCAATGGCGAGAGCGATTTCTCGTTCGCCAACTTTTTTGGCCGGGCCGAGGATACGTTCGTGCTCTGATTCGTTGATGCCCACGCGTGCGACTCCGTCGATGACAGCAGTTATTGCCGGAACCGCGCCGGCTTCGCGAATGGCTGCGATGCAATTAGTAAGAGCCTGGGCGTTTGCGGGTGATGGCAAACCGAGGTGCGAAAAAATAGTCGACTCAAGTGCAACAACGGCGCGATGAGATACGATCGCGTCACGCACCTCATCGCTGATTTGGATAATTGAAGAATTCGTTTTCATCTCGCATCCAGTGTGGCACCGGGTGAGCGCAATACTCGTGCTGCAATTGAGTTGCCAAGTGTAATTGCGTCGACAATATTGCGCGATGACGAATAGGCAGGCAAAAAGCCTGCCGCAAAGGCATCGCCTGCACCAGTTGTGTCAACAATGTTTGCAACCGACGGTGGCACGACTTCGGTGACAGCTCCTGAAGCGGTAATTGCCGTGACTGGCAGTGCGCCACGCTTGATCACAGTGAGGTCGGCACCAGACATTGGATGTGCAGAATGAATGTTGAGCAACTCAGCTTCGTCGCTATTGCACAGAAATACATCAGGTGCAATAGACGCGATTAGCGCGGCGTATCGATCGACTCCATAATCGCGCAACACTGCAGTAGATGATGCATCAACGGAGATCAGCGCACCAGCCGTGCGCGCAGCACGTGTGTATTGAACAGCAGTTGTTGCAAGTGGCTCGATGGCGAGTGAATACGTAGGCACGTGCACGATTGAAACACCAGTGAGATTCGACGCATCAAAAACCGAAAGGTCTGATGCAACACCGCGGTCGGTGAGAAATGTGCGCTCTCCGTTTTGCTGAACCAACACAACGATCGAGCCTGTGCGACCCTCGGCAACTGTGCACACATCGACACCCGATTGTCGCAGTGATGTGCACAACTGCTCGCCAAGATTGTCGTTGCCAACCTGACCGATAAATCGTGATGGTGTTCCGGTCAGTGCGGCAAACATCGCAACGTTGGCTGCGCTTCCACCACGAGTGCGCACAATGATTGAGTCGCTATCGCTGCCGATATTCAGTTCGCTATTGAGCCAGACAACTACATCTTCGATGAGGTCACCGATCGTGCACAGCACGGGTGAACCAGTGACGGCTTTAAACCGAGAGAAGGTCGCGCGCGCCGGTGTCGCTCGACGGGTGACGCAACTTACTCATTGCACGTGCCTCAATTTGGCGAATGCGCTCACGAGTGAGGTTGAATGCTTCGCCAACTTCTTCGAGTGTGCGTGGCTCACCGCGATCGAGACCAAAGCGAAGTGCAAGAATTTCGCGCTCGCGCTGATCGAGAGGTGCGAGTAGTCGCGAGATTTCTTCTGGCAACAATGCTGTTGCAGCAACTTCAAAAGGAGACTCTGCTGCGCGGTCTTCTACGACATCACCCAGTTCGGCATCGCCATCTTCACGCAATGGCTCTGACAACGAAAGTGGCTCGGCAGCAAAACGCAATGCCTCGGTCACTTTGTCTTCTGGCATCTCAACTTCTTTTGACAACTCGGCAAGAGTTGCAGGACGACCAAACTTGAGCTCGAGGCGCGAGCGCGCCTTTTGCAAACGTGCGAGCGTGTCGCCGGCATGAACCGGGAGGCGAATGGTGCGACCAGTGTTGGCGATGCCACGAGTAATGGCCTGACGGATCCACCACGTTGCGTATGTAGAGAATTTGAAACCCTTGCGCCAGTCAAACTTTTCGACGGCGTGCATCAAACCCAAGTTGCCTTCTTGAATCAAGTCAAGAAGTGGCAAACCCGATGCCTGATATTTTTTGGCGATCGAAACAACGAGGCGCAAGTTGGATTGCACGAACTGACGCTCGGCCTTTGTGCCATCGCGCTGATCTTTGCGCAACTCGCGGCGACGGTTTGGAGTGAGCGTCTTGTCGCTCTTGTCGAGCTCGGCTGTTGCTTCTTTGCCTGTCTCAATAGCCTTGGCCAAACGAACTTCGTCGTCTTTTGTGAGGAGGGCGTACTGACCGATGTCGGTGAGATAGAGACGGACTAGGTCTTCTTCGTCACGATCGATACGGTCTTTGGCCACTACGACTCCTTATAGGCGGGAACGGGGTAACGATACCGACAGGGTCAAGCCCCACCACCTCAAAAACCGCAAAACTCTTGCCTG
>CAFAAG010000007.1_pt1 | contig 21150 bp, 23 predicted proteins | sample 7267441 | NCBI WGS metagenome assembly CAFAAG01 (sample SAMEA6813978, study PRJEB35770) | uncultured Acidimicrobium sp. | biome: Freshwater; feature: Freshwater reservoir; material: water | place: Czech Republic | collected 2016-08-15 | depth 30m m | reverse complement strand
TTTTGTGCGCGACAGTCGCCTCAAGCAACTCGCTGTTGCATGGGGTGACGATGCAATCGAAAAGATCCCGACTCCCGAAACTCAAATCAACCCAGAAGACGAGGTGGTCAACTTGCTTGCAGAAGCATCAAAATGGAATTTGGGTCCACGTTCGCTCAGTGTGTTGCAACAACTCGCAGACGGCAAAAGTTTTCGATCAATAGCAGCAGATGCAGGTGTCAACATCCGCACTGTGCACAGCTGGAGAAGCACCGCTATCAGCGAGTTGCGTGAACAAATGCAGTGTGCTGACTAAGTTTTGCACTACGCAAACGTAATGAGTTGCTCACCACAAACACACTCGACAATGCCATTGCAAGGCCAGCCCACATTGGGTTCATCAATCCAAGTGCAGCAAGCGGTATTGCAGCCGCGTTGTATGCAAAAGCCCAAAACACGTTGGCGCTGATCGTGCGCAGTGTGGCACGCGACAACAAGATCGCGTCGGTTACAAGACGCAAGTCTCCGCTCACAATGGTGAGATCACTAGCGCTCATTGCAACATCGGTGCCAGTTCCCATGGCAATTCCCACATCAGACTGAGCAAGTGCTGCAGCATCATTGACTCCGTCGCCCACCATTGCAACTGCGTAACCACGTTCTTGCAAATCAGCAACAACACGCACTTTTTCTGCAGGCAACACACCGGCGATTACGTGTTGATCATCAGTTTCGATTCCGACTTGTTCTGCAACAGCCAATGCAGTGGCCAAGTTGTCGCCTGTGAGCAACACTGGTCGCAAACCCAGTTCGCGCAACGAAGCAATTGCTGCAGCACTATTGGTTTTCGGTTTGTCTGCTACTACGCACACTGCCTTGGCCATTCCGTCATAGGCCACCAACACAGCCGTATTGCCGGAGTCGCGCGCAACTTTCAATGCTTCACGCAGTGGACTCGGGATAATCACGGTGCGCGCATTGAGCAACTGCTCACCGCCAACCATCACGCGATGACCATCGACCACGCCGACTGTTCCCTGCCCGGCAATCGACTCAAATTGTTGCACGCTTGCAAGTTGCCCCAGTTCGGCACGAGCAGCAGCGGCAATGGCTTTTGCTACGGGGTGTTCGCTTGCAAACTCCAATGCACCGGCAAAGCCCAATACTTCGGCGCGGGTTGCATCGGCTGCCACTACAACGTCGAGCAGCTGCATGACACCTGTAGTTATTGTGCCTGTTTTGTCAAATACCACGGTGTCGATACGTCGCGTGCTTTGCAATACATCGACACCCTTGATCACGATGCCCATCTGTGCTGCACGGCCGCTTCCCACCATCAACGCAGTTGGAGTGGCAAGCCCGAGTGCGCAAGGGCACGCAATGATCAGCACCGAAACTGCGGCTTCAAATGCATCGGCTAAACGTTCAATGTCGTCGCCCATCACGTACCACGCGACAAATGTGGCAAGCGACAACAGGATCACAGTTGGCACAAAAACACTGCTGACTCGATCGGCAAGTCGTTGCACTGGAGCTTTGGTGGATTGCGCATCGCGCACGAGTTTTGTGATTTGCGCAAAGGTCGAGTCGGCTCCAACTCGACGCGCACGCACTACCAACCGTCCAGTCAAGTTCACTGTTGTTCCCGTGACCTTGCTGCCTACTTGCACATCTACCGGCACGCTTTCGCCTGTAAGCGTTGATGCATCAATGCTCGACGTACCTTCCATCACAACACCATCTGCAGCAATGATCTCGCCTGGGCGCACAACAATCATGTCGCCAACTCGTATTAATACTGCATCAACAGTTACTTCTTCACCATCACGCAAGACGGTTGCAGTGCGTGCACCCAATGCCAGCAATGCGCGCAATGCGTCACCGGCACGACGCTTTGCACGTGCTTCAAAATATCTACCTGCCAACAAGAAAATAGTTACTGCAACAGCAACTTCAAAATAGACATGGACCCCACCGGTCATGCCGATCATTCCGGTCATTTCGGAATGTGCAGTCACATCCCCCCACACAAGAGCCCACACCGACCACGCAACTGCAGCCACAATCCCAAGCGAGATCAACGTGTCCATCGTTGTTGCGCGATGACGAGCATTCATCAGTGCGGCTCGATGGAAAGGCCATGCTCCCCACGTCACGACGGGTGCAGAAAACGCCATTGCGTACCACTGCCAATTAGCAAACTGCAGCACCGAAAACATTGATACCAGTACAACCGGAACACCTAAAACGATGCTTGCGGTCAACCGGGTCTTGAGCATGGCCACGCGCTCACGAACTTCTGCATCCAACATGTCAGGAGTTGTCTCTGCAAGTGGTCGTGCCCCATAGCCAAGCGACTCGACAACAGATACAAGATTCAGCGTGTCTGTCTGCGATGCATCAAACGTGACACGAGCAGACTCGGTCGCAAAGTTGACGGTTGCCTCAACACCATCGAGACGATTCAAACCTTTTTCAATCGTCATCGCACATGCGTTGCACGACATTCCAGTGATCGAAAGATCTACCTGGTTTGCAGAGGTATCAACTGTGGTCATTGCCTCTAGTCTCGCCCCGCGAGATGGCCGATCAGTTGATTAAAACTTGTAAGTTGAGTCGCTCTCGCCGTAACCATTGAATGAGTCAACGGCGTTCATCACCGTGAGGTGACCAACGAGGGCAAGGGCCAGAAGGATAAGTGATGCTGTAATCATGCTCTCCAGTATGGCGCAATATCTGCCAAAACGATTACTATTGGGTAAGTATCTCAATATTAGATACCCCGTATCACGTCACAACTCTGCAGTGGGTCGCCAGGGGCTCGAACCTAGTCACCTACTAATAGGGGCAAGGCTTGCACAGCGAAAAGGGGGCAACAAGGGGGCAGGTCTATTCTTAGACAATGAAAAGACTTATGTCGCTGTGCGTTTTCGCCTTACTTGGGTCGGCTTGTGCGTCAAGCAATTCACCTGACCAAGAACTTCAACCAGTAGCCCCGTCAATTTATGTAGTGAATACAACTTGTCATGATGCTTTCGCTGGCAGCATGGTCACTTGGTTTTGGTCAAACGCCACAATAACCCAAGAATATACAGACTTGAGGGCGTGTAACGGGGCTGACAGAGACCCACCAAGAACATATGGTGACTAGTAGATAGTTTTTTCTGCTGTTGTTTACAGGTTCACCCCTGCGCTACGCCAAGCGCACACCGTCAGCAAAACTACTTTTAGTTTGCATTTAAAGCACTTCTATCACGGGCTGAAAAACCACCACAAAAACACCCCAAGGAATAGCAAAAACACAATGCCCATCACTATTCCACTATAGGTTTCAGCAGCACCAGTGATTACTCGGTGCGATTTTTTACTCTTGGGCTTCATCAATCCACGCTCGGTTAGTTGACCAAAAATCATTGGCAAAAATAGCGCCGACAGCAATACCGCAGCGTAGACATAGAACCTAGTCGTGAAGGCAAGCACAAATTAAGTATGACTTATATGGTGTTATATAACTAGAAAAATTAAAGGAATTTTTTTCTGAAAATCTAATCCACACCCCGTACCCCACCCGACTATCTCTCACAGAGTTGGTCAGTCAAGCTTTTTTTGCTTTCTACCAAGCGCATTTGCCAATGCTAAAAACCAAAAAACGACAGACCAACCCAAAACAATGTTGCCAATAATCACCTCATAAAGTTGGCTTTTGGGTAGTCGTCTAAGAATTGCAATCAAAGTAGGTAGAAAATAGATAACTAAAACGATTAACAGCGGGCGCATTTGGACAGACTAACCCCCGCAAGAAACCATTTTTATTGACTTAACTCCTGACCCCGTCTTGCCTAGTTCCCTATCTGCGATACCTGGGTTGTTTCGGGCTTGTTCTTAAATGCCATGGCGCAGGCTTAGCAATGAAAGCAGCACTGAAAAATCATCTACTGTTCAGGCATGGCATTTGGGCGCAACAAAGATGATGACGAAATCGCAACGGGTAGGTACATAGTCGAAACTGTCACCGCACTAACAACAGGGCGTAAAGCACTACAAGAGGCAGTAAACGAAGGTGACAGCAAAGGTTGGTCAATTGTGTCGCTAGTCCACAATGACAAGAACGGTCAATTTGTAATTGTTTGGGAAAAACCAAAAAATTAAGACAAAACCAGCGCTAGTCAACCGTTGCAGATAGAAAAGACTTGGGGCGGGGTGTCAAGTATCGCCCAACAAAAAAAGTCTTGAAAATATATAGGGAAAGTATCTTGCGGGGGCTTTGCTTGAAAGCCGAAAAAAAGCGGCTTGCTATTTCTGCCTGTTCTGTTCGCACTGTTGCCTGAACTGTTCAAGCACTTGTTGTGCGCTTTGTCGGCTTTGTTCAGGGTCGAAGTCAGGTTCTTTGCTGACCAAGTTGCCACCTGGCAGCCCGTAGCGGTCTGTCAGTTGCATAAGAAGTGCACTTGAAAGTCTGTGCAGTTCATCTTGCTTGAACAGGTCAGACAGCACCCACAGTGCAACATCAGGGTCATTGTGCCCGCCTCGGTATTGGCGCAAAGCTTTTTCACATACAGGCAAATATTCTGCTGCTTTGTTTTTCTTGAAGGTTTCAAGGTTTGTGTTAGTGCGCCAGTTTTCGTGTTCAAGTTGTCGCTTCACTACTAACTCGAATAGCGCTTGTGTTGTGTTCAAGTTCTGTTCTGTTTGTGGCGGGTTATCACGCCCACTTGCCTGCCCACTTGCCTGCCCACTTGCCTGCCCACTTGCCTGCCCACTGTCGTCATGTCTAGGTGGCGGGGTATCACGCCCACTAAATGCCTGCACTGCGTCTTGAAACTTTGGTATTGCTAACTGAAACACCTTTACGCCTTTATGTTTTCTTGTTTGCGTGTCAACAAGTAAGCCAGTGCCTGCAAGCAAAGTACGGGCTGCACGAATTGTGCGCCTGTCGCAACCTGTTTCTATTGCCTGGGTGCGGTCTGACACCCATACAAGCAAGTCAGGTGTCGAAGCGTGACTGACCAAGTTGCTGAAAACACGCCAGACAGTTGCCTGCCCCACTTGTTTGCTACTTGGCATGGGTGTTGGGCAAGTGTTTATGAATAGCAAAGCGTCATGCGACATAGTTGCCACAGTTGTGTTGTAAAGTTGTCATTGAAGTTCGCCCTTCACAGCCCCTTGCAGTTACTTGCGGGGGCTGTTCTATTTGTCAGGCAGGCACAAGGTCGTCAAGACCCAGGGCGCTGCGCAGGTGGGCTACTGATACAACACAGCGCTTGCCAACACGCAGCACAGGTACACCACTACACAGAAAGCCTGTGGTCTTGTAAGTGTTGTGGGCTGTGCTTTTGGCAACACCCAAAATGGCTGCAGCCTGGCTGACGCTGACCGTGACCCTGGCAGGGTCTGCTAAAAGTTCTGCGGGGTTCTGTTTGTGACTGTTCATGACTTCAATTATGGTGTACTGTTCAGATAGTTTCAATATCAGTACACAGTTCAGGCAGTACAGGCAAACAGTACGAAGGGCGAAGTCATGCAAAGCGAATACACAGCAAGTAGAAAACTGCGTAACGGCAACACGCTGACCGTGACCTATATAGGCAGTTCACGAAGCGACCACAAAGTTGCCTTCCACCTAGATGTTGACATGTCAAAAGTGAAAAAGCCCACAAGGGTCACGGGCAATTACTTACCTGGGCGCTTCAAGGTTGAAGGTCTGCCCTTCAGTGTCGAGTTTGTCGTAGATGTTTGGAAGCCTGCAAACTATGCGACCACGAACAAGGGTGCAGAAATGCGCATAACAGAAATGCACATAACAGAAATGCAGAACAGTCTTGGTCTGACTTCGCATGATTTACCAGTTGACGAACTTCGGCGCTTAGCAATTCAAGCAAGCAGTTTCTTGGCTGTTGTTTCGCCACGAACTAAAGCAGAACCTTTTGGCAAAGACTTCAACATATTGGGTCATGTTTCAACGCCACGAAAAACAGTTGAAGCCTTTGCAGGCGCACCAAAACTTGAAGGCAAAGAACTGTACGAAGCAATAGGGAAACTGCACCAAGCAACCCCGCAAGGTATGAAGCAGCAAGTTATTGCAGCGCACTTTGGTTACGGCATTGACTGGGCGCAAAAACATATTCGACTTGGCAAACAGTTGCACCCAAAGCTTTTCAAGCAAGACAATTCCGGCACGAACAAGAAAACAACTAAACGAAACACGAAGGGCAAAACAAAATGACAAAGCAACGGGGTTCACTTTTCAACAAGCAAAACAGTTGGGGCTACCAAGTAGGCGTGACTGTCAACGGCAAACGACAGCGCTACAAGAAGCAAGGCTTTGCTACAAAGCGTGAAGCAGAACAGGCATTGACTAAACAGTTGACACTTCTTGACGGGGGCAGGTACACAGGCGCAGGCAAGCAAACAGTTGCACAATTCTTGGCTTCATGGCTGACCGATTACGAACGGTCAGGGCGTGTCAAAGTCACAACGCTTGCGTCAGTGACGCAGCATGTTGACAAGTATCTAATTCCGCACCTGGGCGAAGTGCAGTTGTCAAAGTTGACACCCAACACAGTTGCCCGCTTTTATTCCGAATTGCTGAACAATGGCAGGCGCAAGAAAAACACTGTGAAGGGTGTTGGGCTATCGCCTAAGACTGTGCGCAATATTCACCTCACTTTGTCGCAAGCATTGAAAGACGCAGTGCGTTGGCAGTTAGTACCAAACAACGCTGCAAGCGCAGCAGACTTGCCCAGGTATGAACGACCCGCCCTAAATGTTTGGGATGACCAACAAGTGGGTCAGTTCTTTGCGTATGTCGAAAAGGTCAACGACCCGCTTGCAGCACTGTGGCGCTTGCTTTTCGTAACAGGTATGCGCAGGGGCGAACTTGCGGGGCTTCGTTGGCAAGATGTTGACTTTGTCGAAGGGCGTATCTATGTCATACAAACTCGCACTATTGCCAATGACCGTGTCGTTATTAGCAGCCCAAAAACAACTGCAGGTAAAAGACACCTTGCAATAGACGCAGGCACAGTCACAGCACTGGCGAACCTAAAGAACGAACAAGAAGCAGCAGCCCAGGTGTTGGGTCATTGGGGCACTGACTTAGTTGCTGCAACGCTTGACGGTCACGCAATTCACCCAAAGGCTTTGCTTCGACTATTCCAAAAGACTGCAAAGGCTGCAGGCTTGCCAGTAATTCGCTTGCATGACGGCAGGCATACAGCAGCAACTTCAGCACTACAGGCGGGTGTAGCAATCCATATCGTCAAGGGGCGTGTTGGTCATGCCAACGCTTCGACCACTTTGGATGTCTACGCCCACTTTTTGCCAAGTGCAGACAAACTCGCAGCCGATAGCGCAGGGTCAGTGCTTGACCAGGCAACAAGCGAAGGCAGGGCGAAGGGGGCAAAGGGGGGCAAAAAGGGGGCAACAGGGTCAGAACTGACCGAACTTGACAACACTGTGCGCCCGTATTCCCCTGAAAACAAAGACATTACGACACAAGAAAAACCTAACAACAGTGGGTCGCCAGGGGCTCGAACCCTGGACCTGCGGATTAAAAGTCCGTTGCTCTACCAACTGAGCTAGCGACCCGACTTGCCAACAGACTAGTTGCTCGAAACAAAAGAACCTCAATCAGATTGAACTCTCGTGCTTGACTGATGCGGTGCGTTTCCTCCCCAACCTCAATTCCACTCGGCGCACCATTTTGCTCTCGACCTGGGGTCTCTTCACTGGCCTTGCATTGCTCCTTGTCACTGCCGGCGTCTACAGCACATTGGTCGGCATTCGTGCCGAACTTAAAAACCTGCCCACTCTCGTCAGCGGCGGCATCACCACCGCCTACTACGCGGGCTTCTTGCTCGGCTCGTGGTACACGCTTCGCGCACTCAAACAAGTGGGACACATTCGCGTTTATGCAGCGCTCGCCTCACTGCTCAGTGCTTCCGTACTCATCACCGGTGTTTATGACTCTCCACTCGTATGGATCATCATGCGCAGTAGCACTGGCTTTTGTTTTGCGGGTTTGTATGTTGTGGCTGAGTCTTGGCTGAATGGTCTTGCAAGCAACACATTCCGCGGTCGCCTACTCGCCATGTACAACGTTGTGACGATCGGTGCATACGGTGCTGGCCAGTTGCTGGTGTTCAATTTTGATGCACGCACGCTCACGGGTTTCGCATTCGCTGCAGTTGTCTCATCGCTTGCTGTCATTCCTGTCGCAATGTCTGAACAAGCAGCAACCCCTAATGTCGACAACCACACGCACATCACCATGCGCGAACTTGCAAGAATTGTTCCAACTGGTGCCGGCACAATTCTGCTTGTCGGTCTTGCGCACGGTGGCATGCTCGGCATGGCTGTCATTTATGCAACACGCGAAGGACTCAGCGTTGGCCGCGTTGGCATCTTGATCGCAGCCATCAACCTTGGTGGCATGGCGCTTACCTGGCCGATCTCTTCAGCATCCGACGATCTTGATCGACGCATCATCGGCGTGCTCAGCACACTTGCCGTGATTGTTCTGGGTCTTGTCATGCTCACACAAACGCCCAGCAGTTGGTTCACCACGGCGCTGCTGTTTGCCATCGGTGGTTTTAGTTTTCCGTTATATGCAGTCGGTGGTGCTTACACAAACGACTGGGTGTCACAAGAACAAATGGGTGCTGCCGCATCGCAGCTAGTCACGCTGTATGGCTTTGGCGCAATGATCGGCCCGCTAGTTGCTGCACCATTTCTTGACATCATCGGCACACAGGGTTTTGCCTGGTCAATCATTTCGCTACACACACTGATCTTGTTGTTCCTGATTTATCGCATCCGTGCATGGCATGCGCCAGTTACGACAAAACATTGGGATGACGTCTCATTTCACGGTCGTGCGTTTTTTATTCCCGCAACGATTGTTTCGCTAGGTGTTAACCGACGCGCGAAATAAGTACACCGACGCCAGCGAACTGCAAGATGCCAGCGACCACAGTAAACACATGCCAGATTTCGTGAAAACCAAATATCTCTGGTGAGAGTTTTGGTTTTTGCATATAAAACAACACAGCGCCAACGGTGTAGACAACTCCACCGAGTGCGTACAGCAACAGACTGGTGAAACCGGCACGGTGATATGCCCACGGCAAGATCACAAGTGCTGCCCAACCAATAATCAAATACAACGCATGCCCAACACGCTTTGCTTTCCACGTAATCTTCAGGCCCATACCAACTGCTGCGGCTAACCAAATGAAGAGCAAGAAAGGCACGCCAACTTTGCGCGGCAATGCCAGCAAGCACACCGGCGTATACGAGCCAGCAATAAGCACATAGACCATCGCGTGATCGAGTTGCTGCATTATCTGCTGCCCTTTTAGCGAGCGCGTAAACAGGTGGTACGACGCAGATGTTGAATACAACGCAAGCAGTGACAACGCATATATGCCAACTGCGAAACGAGCAATGCCAGCAGGTGTGACGAGGGTGAGAATTATGCCGGCGGGTATTGTGGCCGCAACTGCAATGGCATGAATTCGCCCACGCCAACGGGGGCGCCACTTGCCAGTTGAGTGCTGAAACACTGGAATATGTGGCACGAATTCACCTCCTCGACAACAGCGTAACCTTGGCACATGACTTACAACTTTGATCGCTTCTTACGGTACGACGAGATGGTCTCGTGGTTGCACGACTTGCAAAAACAATTTCCTGGTCTTGTGGCACTCGAAACTTATGGCAAGTCTCACAAAGGTCGTGATTTATGGATCGCTACGGTGACCGATACGTCGACCGGCGCGCACAACACCAAGCCGGCGCATTGGATCGATGCCAACATTCACGCAACCGAAGCGACAGGCAGTGTTGCCGCATTGTTCATCTTGGAATACCTTGCCAACAACTTTGGCAAGCACGATCAAGTCACTGAAGCGTTGCGCACACGCACGTTTTATATCGTCCCCCGAGTCAATCCAGACGGTGCGGAAGACGCGCTTCTAGATCGACCCCTGTATCACCGCTCGAGCGTGCGCTCGTGGCCGTGGCGCGATGGACATCGTTGGCCAGGTCTGAGTGTTGAAGACATTGATGGTGATGGAACAATTCGTACCATGCGCATACCCGATGTTGACGGTGCGTGGATGGAACACGATGAGGATGCTCGCGTGATGGTTGCAGTCGGACCACTCGGTGCGCCTGCCGGAAAAAATCGTTACCGCCTACTCGATGAAGGTTTGTTGGAGAATTTTGACGGTTTCACAATTCCGATGCCACGCGATCCGGCAGGTCTCGACCTCAATCGCAACTTCCCTGCAGGTTGGGGCACAACCGTACTCGGCTCAGGCGACCACCCAATGTCGGAGCCAGAAGTAGATGCACTTGTGCGCGCTGCTCGCTCACGCACAAACGTGTGTGGCTATAACGCATTCCACACTGCAGGTGGTTTTATGTTGCGCCCTTCAAGCACACGCGCCGATTCAACACTGCCGCCGTTTGACATTTGGGTGTTTAACGAACTCGGCAAAGTTGGAGTGCAACACACGGGTTACCCAGTGCATTCGGTGTACGAAGATCTCACTTGGGACAAGAGCGACACTATGAGCGGGGCTGGTGACGATTGGGCTTATGAGCACCTCGGCGTGTTCGGTTGGACGACCGAATTTTGGGATGCGATTTATCACGCGACAGGAGAACACTCACCAACAGATGTTTGGTATGTGGGGCCAACGCCCGAACAAGATTTGGCGGTATGCAAATGGACAGACACACATGCACCGGGCTCCTACGTTGCATGGAAAAAATTTGATCACCCACAACTCGGTCCAGTTGAAATTGGTGGCTGCGACTTCTTTCGCACGTGGACAAATGCTCCACCGTCCAAATTGCGCGACGAAGTCAAAGAGCATGTGCATTTCGCGCTCTTTCAAGCACTTGCATCGCCGCGCATCGAGATCAAGCTTGCCGATGCACAGTCGGTTGGCGATGGCATTTGGCGAGTACGTGTAGGCATTGCCAATACGGGCTGGCTCGGCACCGAGATCAGCGCCTGGGCACACAAGCACAACATCGTGTTGCCGCTCACCGCACAGATTGATGGTGTTAATGCGAGCGACATCATTGATAGCGCTCCTCGCGTCAAGCTTGGACAGCTAGATGGTCGTGTGCGCTTTCGCGTCAGTGGAGATGCAAAAAGTGATGGCACTCCAGATCGTGTGATGCACTCGTGGTTGGTGCGTGGCAAAAAAGGTCAAACGATCACACTGACCGCTACGCATCAACGTGCAGGCACCGCCGTTGCATCGGTGGTTTTGCCATAACGATGGTGTGACTGCAAGGCACGCAACATAATAAAGAGTGCGCTTGGCACAATCACTACGTTGGGTGTTGCCACAAAGAGGTCGTCAATCATCAGGCCGTAAATGCCCCACGACACTGACATGACGACGACCATCGCAAATGTTGCTACCGAAACACCAACGAGGTGTGTGGTGCGCGCCGCGCGAATGGCTTGCGGCACGATTCCGGTGCCACCGACAATGACTGCAATCAAACCAAGTACATCCTTCGATACCGCACCAGAAACAACTGCGATTGCAAATACCACAGTCAACACAACCACTGCTCGTTGCCACGACACTGCACGGTGACGCACCTGAGCAATGATCACCGTGCCAAAACCAACAATCGTCATCACGTTGGCAGTGACCACTAAATAGGTGTTGGCGACAATCCCATAAACGACCCACAAAATCGAACCGCTCAAACTCTGCATCTGCGAAAAGACAGAAACACCTTCAACGGTGTTGTGCCGTACCACTCGGTAGGCCTGGGGAATCGTAAAAGTAAATGAAAGGCTGATACACCACAGGCTAAAAACATCACGGAAACTCACTTCGCAACCATAGGTCGTGTCGTTAGCGTAAATGGGGTCATGATGACCACCTATGCCGTAAGCCTGCCGACCAAGAAATGGTCCGAAGAAATACGTCAAGCGTGCAATGACAAAGTCAAGGATTGGCTCAATCGCTATTTTTCGGCAGACAGAATGCCAGCAAACATGCGCATCCGCGTCAGGCAATCGCCTGATGATGAAGTCTTTCGCGCTGAAATTTCCGAGACTTTTAAGGCCACCGGGTCGGGGCGCACCACGACAATCACCATTGCACCACACCGGGGCCAACTGGTTTTCGACGTACGCATGCGACATATCGCAGGAAAAGATTCTGTTGTGCCGCGTCGACCAGCCGAAGCGCCACCAAAAGCATTGCTGCAATTATGTAGCGAAATTTCTCAGATACTCGAGGTCTACGACGCCGAGCGTCGCATCACACCAGTTGTTCGCATCATTGCCACATCCGACGATGGTCAAGCACTCGGCGCCGATTCTTTAGACGCGCTTTCTCGACGACTGCCAATCATTATTGAGTACACGGCGGGCAAAAATATAGAGGCCTCCCTCACTGCGCCACTTGCGCATGATCTGTTAGGAATCGCGCATATCGCGCACGTCACCACTCCTGACGCACTCAAGGCATTTAATGCCTATTGCGGTGCGCAGACACTAAGTGAGCAATACATCACCATCATGTGGCCACAACCCGTCAAGCCAACTGTGGTTGCGACGTCTCAACCCAAACGTGAACAAATCGCCGCGATGATTATTGACGCAGCAACCATGCAGCCAGAGTTGCCAATTCAGGCACCACCGCGTGCTGCTTTGGGCCGTCAAGTGCAGAGTCCTGTTGCTACCGAAACAAAGATTGGTGCCGACATCGAGTCGCTCAAGAAAACTATTGATCTCCTGACGAAGCAAATTGATGAGAAGCAATTTCATATTGATCAGCTCGATGAGATCCTCGAACAAACCGAAAATGAACGTGATGAGCAGTTCGACGTACTTCAGGATTCTCAAGAACTTTCCGAAGCCGCTGAAGCAGAGAATGTTCGACTTGAAGCGATCATCCAAAAACTTGTCGTTGACAAAATTGAGTTCGAGAAACTGGTTGAACGAGTTGCGCCAGAATTACAAATGCGCAATGTTCTTGAGGCACTCTACAAAGCTAAGGACACATGTTCTCATCTGAGATTTGCTCCTTCCGCGTTTGAAACTGGGAGCAAGTTGCATGGACCACACCCAGGTCGCCTGTACCGAGACTTAAGAGACCTGAACATAGTTGTCGCAGAATGGAATAAGGGAGAATTCCCATTTGAAGGCTTACGCAGTCGATGCCTCGCTGCTGGACTCACATTTGTGCCCAATATTGGTGAAGGTACCTCTCAGAAGCACGCAGATTTTTATTCAATCATCTGGAATGGAAAGCCTGTCCTCTTAAGTGCCCACCTAGCTCGGGGCACGGGCGGTAACCAAATTTCACGAATTTATATGCACATTGATCAGACTCTAAAAACAATCGTGATTGGCAAAGTGGTGCGCCATGGGCCAGATCGCACTAGCGACTAAATCGGCATCTCATTCGCAACCCCGTAGCATCGGGTCATGACTTCACCGATCTACAAACTTTCAGATAGTTACATCGATCGCCTTGCCGTGCTCGACCCAGGTGCTGCAACGTATATGGGTATTCCTGGCCACGACCACGAGATGACCGACTTCTCGCCTGCTGGACACGATGCTCGCGCAGCACTGGATCACGACGTACTGACACAACTCAATGCGCTTGATGCTTCTGCCGATGCAGATCGTTTGGCCGCCGGCGTACTGCGTGAGTCGCTCGAGATGGGCACGCTTGAATACGCAGCGAACGAACATCTTCGATCCATTCGTGTGATCGCAGGCGATGTCGATGCCGGTCGTTCGATCTTTGACTTGATGCCAACTGATACGGCCGAGCAATGGTCGGTAATTGCAGAGCGCATGTCTCAAGTGCCGCGTGCGTTTGCTGGCATGCGCGAGTCGTGGGCACTCGGTGCGCAACGAGGCGCACTTGGGCAACGCCGACAAGTGCTTGCATCGGCAGAACAACTTGCTTCATGGGCAGGCCGCGGCACTGCTCCCGCCTTTTTTGAACAGTTCGTTGAAGGTGCTGCCTCCGTAGCCGGTGCGCCAATCGATCAACTGCGCACAGCAGCAAAGGCTGCTTCAAGGGCGCTCGGCGAGACATCCGATTATTTGCGCAACGAGTATGCACCGATGGCGGATGCTCACGATGGTGTTGGCGCAGATCGTCACGCACTAGCTCGACGCCGATTCATGGGCATGAATGTTGAGGCACGTGATGCGTACGAGTGGGGCTGGGGCGAAGTGGAACGTCTCGATGCCGAGATGGCACGCGTGGCACAAGAGATCCAACCAGGTGCATCACTCGCCGAAGTACGTCATCTACTTGACACCGACCCTGCCCGTTCGATTGTTGGTGAAGATGGATTGCGCGATTGGTTGCAAGAAATCATGGATGATGCAATGAAATTCTTGATTGATGAAGACCACTTCTCAATTCCAAAATCCATTCAGCGAGTCGAAGCGATGATCTCTCCTCCTGGTGGCGCCGCAGCAATGTATTACACAGGGCCAAGTGAAGACTTAAGTCGTCCCGGACGCACGTGGTATCCAACTAATGGCCGCACCGTGTTTCCACGTTGGAGCGAACCAACGACTGCGTACCACGAAGGCGTGCCAGGCCATCACCTGCAAGTTGCAATTGCCACGATCAATTCCGAAAAGCTCTCGCGTTTTCAACGAAACACATTTGTGTCTGGTCATGGCGAAGGTTGGGCACTGTATGCAGAGCGATTGATGGACGAGTTCGGCTTCTTCGCCAATCCAGAATATCGACTTGGATATTTATATGCACAGGCGTTTCGCGCAGCACGCGTTGTCATCGATATCGGTATGCATTGTGGATTTGCTATTCCTGCTTCATGGCCTTGGCACCCAGGTGAGGCGTGGACACCAGAGCTGATGCTCGAATTCTTGAGTGCTCGGTCATCAAGCGATGATGCGTTTAATCGTTCAGAAATAAATCGCTATCTGGGCTGGCCAGGTCAGGCTATTTCATACAAACTTGGCGAGCGAGTGTGGCTCGATTTGCGCGATGATGCACGCAAAAAGCATGGCTCTGCTTTTGACTTGCGTAAGTGGCACGCACATGGGCTCGATCTGGGCAACCTTGGTCTCGACTTGCTCAAATCCGAAATAGCTCGCTTCTAGCTACGGAACAACGACGTGAAATCCGTCGATGTCACCCGTGAAGGCGTAAGGGAACTTCAGTCCCACCACTCCTTCCCAATACGCATCGTCGGTGACAATATAGATATTCGATGGATCAAGAGTTCCATGGAGAAATCCATCGTGAAGTCTGCCAGCGTATTGGGAAGCTTCTTCCATATTGATTCGCGAAAAGTACACGGCATTAGTACCCATCTTGTGTCGCGATGCAAAATCCGCAATCAACATCCACCGATCCGCTAGATCGTTAATCAGCAATGGAAGCGTGACGATGTTCTTATGGGTTCGGGCAAGCTCTTCCCATCGAGGGTCTTGCATCGGCGAAACCCATTCTGGTGCATCTGTAAATCGATGACGCACAGTCGTGACGGCTGATGCAGAGTCAACAACCTGAAAAAGTAGACACCCGGCCAATACGATCGTGGCCAACTTCTTATTGAACACTCTGCATGCAACAACAATGACTACTAAAACCAGCAAATAATACGCCGGCCAGATGTACCGACCGTGAGTGTGAAATGTCTGGGTGAATTGCTTGAAAAGTGGGACAAGTGGATACTCAAAGAATGTTCGACGTCCGATGCCTGGCCTAAACGTCATCGAGTATGCGGCAAGAGCCGCGACCAACAGATATAAAGCACGATGACGACTGCGTGACTCACTTTTCTTTGCGACGAGCTTTTCAATACTGAACTGAATTACAAAAACAGCGAGCGCTACAAATAGTGCCATCGAAAACACTTGAGTCGACATGACAATCCAGCTTGCAGTGATAACCAGCGTGGCTCCGATCGCTGCAGCGACTTGGGAAGGTTGGTAGTGAGGAAATCTTGCGACAAAATAGCGAAGCAGCAAAACCAAAGTAACCAGGCCTGCAAGCAGAATTATTCCACTACCCAAAAAACTGAACCCCTCAACATCGCCGCGCAATTCCTGTTGGTCAGAGAGCAAATGCGACCACGTTCCCGAGAACGATGTTTGTATGTCAATCAGCGAGAGCGGCTGCCACCTAAACCAATAAGGAAAACTTGAGTCGGTAACTTCTGAACCACCTGTAAATAGATTCGATCCAAGTGCGACATACCCACCCGCGATGAGAGTGGAGATTGATGCAACTGCGACGGCAGCGAAGTGTTTGATTGCCACTGAACGAGACCCACCATCGTGCCGCAAATATTGAACCAACTTTGCAATCCAGATGGCTGCAACCATCGGAATAAAATATGCCTGAATCAAAATAGTGCTAGTAAAGAGCAGAGCCCACCACAACGATTTCAGTGGTTTTGTGAAGTACAGGTTGAGTGCACCAAGAATCAAAAAATGACTGACAAGTGCAATATGACCGTATCCATCGTGAACTAAGCGATATATGAGCACGGGAGACAGTGCAATAAAGACTGACCCGAGAGCGATCTGAATCTGGTCTGTCAAGAAATGACTCAGCAAGCGCGCCGCAAGATAGGTCTGCAAAACAAAACAGATGAGAATCCAGAGTCCTAAATACTGAAATGTCGCTGGAAGCAGAGAGTTGAACGGCTTAAAGATAAAAGCAGCGAGTGGTATCGAGTCGGTAAATGCAACCGAACTCGAAATATCCAGTCCAAGTTTGGGATTTAATCCAAGCGGCCATTGCAATAGCGACGTGTGTCGAAAAAACTCCCATCCCATGTAATGAGTTGCTGAGTCTCCGACCATCAACCAATCGCGAGATGTTGGGTTGAGTATTCTTCCGCCGGTTACGTAGACAAAGACCGACAAACCAATAAGTAGCGAATAAATTCGCTGCGCAGACTTACTCTTCAACACTCCCGTATTCTATGGAACAACGACAACCTTTGTGCCAAGCGTGGCCCACTGATAAATGAACAGAGCGTCTTGTGTGCTCGAGCGTAAGCAACCACTTCCCTTAAATGCTCCGAGCTCGTCGACTGTCTGCATCGGCTTGTTATTTCGAATTGGTATTTCATGAAAACCGATGTTCCCACCATTGCGACCAATTGCAAACCGTGTCATGAAACGGAACGTCACACCAGCAAACTCTGGGCTATACGAAGTTGGTGACTTGCTAAAGACGCTAAATGTTCCTTTGCCTGGTTGGCCAAGCATGCCCGAAACAGGAAAAGTACGGATTACTTCGTTGTCCGCATTGATAACCCACACGCGTTGTTGACGATTGGCGTACACGATGCGCCGACCAGTACCCGACTTGATTGGCACTGGAGCAACTTCAGCTAGAACTGTTGTAGTAGTTGTGGTTGTGTCGCTTGACCCAGCACTGGCTGATGCAACACTCGCACTTCCCATAATCGAGAATGCGAACGCTGCTACCGCAATCACTCGTTTCATAAAGCCTCCGCCAAAATAACTCGTGAAGCAGATGCTCCGATTCGGCTTGCTCCAGCTTCAATCATCGCTATTGCGTCGGCGTAGGTGCGAATACCACCACTTGCCTTCACGCCAATGTTTTTTCCAACAGTTTTTCTCATCAATTGCACAGCAGCGATTGAAGCACCACCCGATTTATGAAATCCTGTCGATGTCTTGACGAAGTCGGCACCACCAAGCACCGCAGCGGAGCACGCACCGATAATCTGCTCATCATTCCACAAGGCAGATTCGATAATCACTTTGAGAATGACGCCAGATGGGATGGCTGCGCGCACCGTAGACACTTCATCAGTTATTGCCGCCCAATTGGCACTGCTCACCAACGCCAAGTTGACCACCATGTCGATCTCGTTGGCGCCATGTTCACACGCTTGTCGTGCTTCACGACTCTTGACCAAAGGGTTGTGGGCGCCAGATGGAAATCCCACGACAGCAGCGGTTTTGATCGACGATGGCAAAAGGCCTGTGGCGAGCGGCAAGAGCGAAGGCGAGATGCAGATTGCCCCAACCTGGAGGTCAATTGCTTCGGCACACAAACGCTCCACATCGGCCACTGTTGCCTCTGGAGCAAGGAGCGTGTGATCAATCATCTGAGCAAGTTTTCGCGCGTCCATTACCTACACCCTATTGCCATGTGCACAATGGGTGCATTGCAGACTACGGTTCTTGACGACATGGCTACGTTGCGATTCAGTTTTGGCACGATGGGTTCGGGCAAAAGCACCCTTGCACTGCAAATTCATCACAATCTGTCGTCGCGCGGCGTGCCTGGTTTGTTGCTCACCAAACTCGATCGCGATGGTTCACAAGTCACAAGCCGACTCGGTGTTTCTGCACCTGCAATTGAAATGAGTCCGGGGCTCAACCTTGTCAAACTTGCTCAGTCGCATATGCCGATTTCGTTTATCGTCTGCGATGAAGCACAGTTCTACACGCTCGAACAATGCGATCAACTTGCTCAGATCGTTGACGAATTGGATGTTGACGTCTTCGCATTTGGCTTGATCACTGATTTTCGTGGATTACTTTTCGAGGGCACAAAGCGCATGCTCGAAATCGCCGACCAGCGCGTGGAGATGCAAGTAGAGGCGAGATGTTGGTGTGGCGAGCGTGCAAACAACAATGCTCGCTTAGTCAATGGGCAAATTGTGTACGAAGGAGAGACTGTCGTTGTTGGCGACACCGACAAAACCACAAGTGAGCCACTCTTTGGCGACGACGTGCGCTACGAATTGTTGTGCCGCAAGCACTACATTGCTGGTGATATGGGACCAACTATTTAGTAATCGATTTTCGCATGTGTGTGAGTTGTAAGGCCACCACGACGATTCCAATTCCAACAACGTTGCCAATCAAGTCACTGGCTTGTCGTGCTCGCAAGTCAGTAAACCATGGTTGAGCAATCTCCACAAAAATTGTCCACGTTGCAAGCAATGCAAGTGCAACTAACCGTTTCCGGTGCATTGTCCATGCAATAACTACCAGCACTGCACATGCCCCCCACATGACAGCATGTAAATCCGCGTCACCCGATGGTCTGTTGTTCATCACCGATGTAGTCGCATCGTGATTTACGCGCAGAAAAAAGTTGACAATATTTGTCCACCACTTAATTGCCGTGTCCGACCACATCAACGCAGTTGCACAGACGATGGCGATAAAAGAAATAATTTTTTGCAATCGCTGCACTACTACCCCAAACGGACAGCGCGCTTTACTGGGCGATCCCATCCAGGTTGCCCTGTTGGTTTTGGGCTTGGCCATAAGCCAGGGCCCATCTCGACCATGCCGTGATGCGCGCCATATTCGCCGAGCAAGTTAAGGAATGGATCTGCTGGAAACGCTTCGGCTCCTCGAACACCGGTATTTTTCCAACTGCCGTTGCTCAACAGTTCAAGTGCAACTACTGGACAGATTGCGGTTTGCCACAACACTGCTTGTGAACCCCAGTCGCGCATTGTGGTCTCGTTGTCGGCAACGTGATACAGATAAAGCTCACGTGGTTTGCCGTCGTAGGTGCCGCGTACCCAAGTGCCGGCACAGGTTTTTCCATGCATTAAGTGACCAAGTTTTGCAGGGTTTGGCAACACTGCAGCCAGTACGTCACGAGGTGATACCGAAACGTCGCCTACTCGTACATGTTCTTTGCTGTCGAGACCCAAGTACGCAAACGTTTTGAGCCAGTCAATAAATTCGGCGCCAAGGCTGTATTTAAATGTGACACGTTTGCAATCAATCTCGCGAGGAATCAGCAACACTTCTTCGTGTTCTACGTTGACGCACTCATATGGCCCGATGCCTGCAGGAAAGTGAAACACTTCGGGCTCGCTAAAGCAGTCGGTGGTATACAAACCACGCTCTGCCTCCCACACGATTGGAGGATTCAGACACTCTTCGATCGTTGTCCAGATAGAAAACGTCGGCGCAAAGTCGAGACCATCAATTGAAAGGTTTGATCCGTCGCGCACACCTATTTCGTCGATGGTGTCAAACAGGTTGTCTGCGGCATAGCGAGCAAAGACATCGCTGAGTCCTGGTTCGACACCCATGCCCACGAGTGCCAAAATATTGCGCTCGCGCCACTTGGCATCATCGTCCAGTTGGCTCTTTCCCAACGGCTCGCCTACTTCTTCATAAGGATTTGTTGGATGCGGTGCACTCAAGTTCATCGCCATGTCGATGTAATTGCAATGCGAATCGTATGCAGCACCAAAGATTGGCTCATTCATACGTGGATCACATGCGTTCACGACAACGTCGGCTTTGACTTTGTGGATCAGCGCCGAGATAGCCGTGCGATCACGAGCGTCAATTTGCTCGGCGACAAACTTTGAGCGGTCGTCGAGCAACGCAATTGCCTCTTCGGCTCGAGACAATGAGATATCGGCGAGGATAAACGTTGTAAAGAACGATCGGGTCTCAGCAATAGATGCCATTGAGGCACCTACGCCACCTGCTCCGATTACCAAGATATTCATTACACACCAATTCGTTGAGCACACAACGTTGTTGTTGTGCGCATCTCTGTTGATGTAAGTCTACCGCTGAACTTTTATGTTCAACCCTTAGAAAACGTTGAGCAAATCAACAACAAACACAAGTGTTTCGCCACCCTTAATCACGCCGCCTGCGCCGTGATCTCCATATCCCAAGTGCGCTGGAATAGTAAGGCTGCGACGTCCGCCGACTTTCATACCAGCAACGCCTTGATCCCACCCTGCAATTACTTGTCCGTTGCCCAAGCGAAATTCGAATGGCTCGTTACGATCCCACGACGCATCAAATTGCTTTCCGTTGCTATATGCAACACCCACATAATGCACGGAGACATTTTTGCCGTTGAGTGCTTCTGCACCAGTCCCAACCGTGATGTCGTCAATGACGAGTTCGGTTGGCGCTGGTTGTTGAGGAATGGTGACTGAAGGCTTGGAAGTTGACATCGGAGCAGGCTACCAATCGAACCTTCAAACCAAAATGCAAAAGGCCCACCGATTTCTCGGTGAGCCTTTTACTTACTGGTGGCGGGGACAGGATTTGAACCTGTGACCTTCGGGTTATGAGCCCGACGAGCTACCGGACTGCTCCACCCCGCGTCGTAGAGGTTGTACGGTAGCGAGCGG
>CAFAAG010000006.1_pt1 | contig 22574 bp, 23 predicted proteins | sample 7267441 | NCBI WGS metagenome assembly CAFAAG01 (sample SAMEA6813978, study PRJEB35770) | uncultured Acidimicrobium sp. | biome: Freshwater; feature: Freshwater reservoir; material: water | place: Czech Republic | collected 2016-08-15 | depth 30m m | reverse complement strand
GGCTGAATGTCGAGGCGTAGACCGCGCTGGATGATGCGGCAGGTGGTGTGTTGGTTGTATTCGGCCATCGTCACTGCCCAACCATCTTTGCCAGCGCGCGCTGTGCGCCCCGAGCGGTGCAAATAGGTTTTGACATCGAGCGGCGGTGCGTAGTGAATAACAACTGCAACGTCGTCGATGTCGATACCGCGTGCCGCAACATCAGTAGCAACCAAAATCTTGAGTTTGTTGTCGGCAAATTTGCCCAATGCTTTTTCACGTGCGTTCTGCGGCATGTCACCGTGCAGCGCTGACGCATCGGCGCCAAGTTTTTGCAATGCTTCAGCGACTTTGTCGCAACTGCGCTTGGTGTCGCAGAACACCACGGTTTGTCCGGCTGCTGCAGCAATGTTGGCAATTACGCGATCTTTGTCCATGTGATGCACCGCCAAAAACAAATGGCGCATCGTGCCCACCGTGTCGGTTGGCGAATCAATCGAAACCTCAACGGGGTTTTTCATGTATCGCTTGACAAGGTTGGCAACTTGCCCATCGAGCGTTGCCGAAAACAACATTGTTTGGTGCACAGCAGTGACATGACGCATGATCCACTCGACTTGGGGCATAAACCCCTCATCTGCCATGCGGTCTGCTTCATCGATTGCCACAACCTGAATCGCGCTCAAGTCACATTCCGAAGACTTCATGAGGTCAATCAGGCGCAGCGGTGTCGCAACAATGATCTCGACACCCTTCTCGATCTCGACGACTTGCTTTTGCCTGTCGGCACCGCCGTACACAGCCAGCACTCGCACACCGCAATGCTTGCCAATCGGCCCCAACACTTCCGACACCTGCAACGCGAGTTCGCGCGTCGGCACGATCACCAAACCGTGAGGCTTGCCTGGCGTGGCAGGCGAATCAATGCGCGCCATCATCGGCACACCAAACGCCAGAGTCTTGCCCGAACCCGTGCGAGCCCTGCCCATCACGTCTTCGCCAGCCATGGCAACGGGTATCGCCTCGGTCTGAATAGCAAATGGTGCCGAGAATCCGGCGGCGGCGAGGCCAGCATCGATGCGCTCAGGCACACCAATATCGGCAAATCCTGTTGGCGTTTTTACTTCGGGGGTCGTCATCTCTCGAGTCACGCTACCAACCACCCATCACACTCGGCGGGACTGGGTCGACTGCTGCTCAGATCTCCAGATGAACAATCTCGCTGAAACAATCTCGCCAGATAGTAGACGCAGCCCCCAAAAATCTGTATGGTCAAACTTCCGTATTCAAACCCCAAGGAGGTGCTCATGTCCACAGATAACGCTTCGTCGTCTCTCTCAATTTTCTCATCACTCGAGAATCGCCATACCTGTGATGACAGCGCCTTCACTGGTCGCAAAGGTGTGCGCTACGACTGGCAGCAATTGCTGGTTCCATCTGATGCAATTTTTGAAGCAAGTCTTGAAACGTTGTTGAGCTCATTTGATGCTCAGCACATCGATGCGGGCGATCAGTATTCGCCGTCAGCGTCGAAGTGAACGCACCAGCTTCCGCAACACGCATACTTCCCCGTCGCACCTTGGTGCTGGGCTGTGGTTCTGTTGCGCAGTGCGCGTTGCCATTGATGGTTCGCGATCTCAAGTTTGATCCGACGTCTATACATATAGTCGACTTCCGCGACAATCGTTCGCGCGTTGCCGACCTACTCAAAGCTGGCGTTACCTACGAGCAAGATCGCGTGACTCGCGAAAACCTCGATGCATTTCTTTCGGCACGCGTAGGCGATGGTGACTTGTTGCTCGACTTGGCATGGAATATCGATGGACCAACGATTTTGGAGTGGTGCCGCGATCACAACGTGCGTTACCTCAATACTTCAGTCGAGTTGTGGAACCCATACGACGACATGGCCTCCACTCATCCACTCGATCGCACGCTGTACGTGCGCCATCAAGCGATTCGCAAAATGATTGAGCATTGGGGCACCAACAACGGTGCATCAGCAGTTGTAGAGCACGGCGCAAATCCTGGCATGGTGAGTCACTTGGTCAAACAAGCACTGACCGACATCACAACGCAATTGCTCACAGATGGCAAAGCCGGCTCGCGCGCGGGTTCATTGCAGACAGCACTTGAGGCCCAGCAGTTCAATGTGCTTGCACAACTCACTGGCACAAAAGTGATTCACATTGCCGAGCGCGACACGCAAGTGTCCAGCAAGCCAAAGCTCACTAACGAGTTTTGTAACACGTGGTCAGTCGAAGGCTTCTACGAAGAAGGCGTCGCACCTGCCGAGCTCGGTTGGGGCACTCACGAAAAGTGGATGCCAGCAAATGCTCACGCGCACACCGACGACGGCCCGCGCAACCAAATCTGTCTTGCACAACCTGGCATGGAGTCGTGGGTGCGCAGTTGGGTTCCATCTGGTGACACGCTTGGCATGATCATTCGCCACGGTGAGTCATACACAATGACACATCATCTCACTGTCAAAAATGCCGATGGCACCGACGCCTATCGTCCAACAGTGCACTACGCCTACCATCCATCCGACGTCGCAATAAATAGCGTGCTCGAGTTGCGCATGCGCAATTGGCAAATGCAACCAAACGAGCGCATCCTTAATGACGAGATCATTGATGGACGCGATGAACTCGGCGTATTGCTGATGGGTCACGACTACAAGTCGTGGTGGACAGGTTCAACATTGTCGATTCACGAAGCGCGCGCGATCATTCCAAACCAGAGTGCAACAACCGTGCAGGTTGCTGGTTCTGTTGTCGGTGCCATCACGTGGCTTCTCGATTGTCCTTCAGAAGGCGTGCGAGTGCCCGACGAGTTGCCTTGGAAGAAAGTGCTGGATGCCACTAGGCCATACATTGGGCCAATTCATTCGGCGCCTTCCGACTGGACACCGCTCAAGAATCGCAACGATCTCTTCCCCGGTTATGGCAATGACACGAGCCTGCTCGATCATTCAGATCCATGGCAGTTCGCCAATTTCTTAGCCCCAACGCCGTATTAATCGCGCCACAAATTACGCGACTGACACGCGGGCTTTGCCCCCGATATGCTGGACATCGTTATGACGTCAACAGCAAGCAGCCTCCTACTTACATAACGGCGACAGCCTCATAACCGCTGCCGCCGAACCCTCTGAACCTGAAAAGGTCAGGGGGTTTTTTCATTATCACGACAAAAATTAAGAAAGACAAAAACCATGGCACCAAAGCCCACACAACCCAAGAAGATGCCGTTCGAGAAGTACTCACCGTTTATTCCGGTCGTGCTCACCGACCGCACGTGGCCAAACAACGTCACCACAAAGGCGCCGTTGTGGTGTTCAGTCGACTTACGAGACGGCAATCAGGCCCTCATCGATCCGATGGATTCCGAGCGCAAACTGCGCATGTTTAAAACTCTCGTCAAGATGGGCTTCAAAGAAATTGAAGTTGGTTTTCCATCGGCAAGTCAACCCGACTACGACTTTGTTCGCCACATCATCGAACAAGATCTCATTCCCGAAGATGTCACTATTCAAGTTCTTGTGCAATGCCGTGTCGACTTGATCAAGCGCACCTACGAGTGCTTGCAGGGTGCGCCGCGTGCCATCGTGCACTTCTACAACTCCACCAACCCGTTGCAACGTCGCGTGGTGTTTGGTCTCGAGAAGGCCGGTGTCATCGACATCGCTGTCAAGGCCGCACAGTTGTGCAAAGAACTCGAGCCAACGCTCAAGGGCACCGATGTGCGCTACGAGTATTCGCCCGAGAGCTTTACGCTCACCGAGCCAGAGTTTGCAATCGAGATCTGTGAAGCGGTGATGGACGTCATCAAACCGACAACAACGACTCCATTGATCTTGAACTTGCCGGCAACAGTCGAGTGCTACACCCCAAATGTGTACGGCGATGTGATCGAGTGGTTTATTCGTACGATCAAAAACCGCAACACGGTGTGTGTCTCATTGCACCCACACAACGACCGTGGTTGCGCAGTTGCTGCAGCCGAGTTTGGTGTGCTTGCAGGTGCCGACCGCGTTGAAGGCACGCTGTTTGGCAATGGCGAGCGCACGGGCAACGTCGACATCGTCAACTTGGCAATGAACTTGTTTATGAATGGTGTCGACCCAGAGCTCGACATCACCGACATTGATGCCTTGCGTCGCGATGCCGAATATTGCAACCGTCTGCCAGTTGCCGAGCGTCATCCATATGTAGGCGATCTTGTGTACACAGCATTTTCAGGCAGTCACCAGGATGCGATCAAAAAAGGTCTCGAGGCATTGCCAGATAATTACGACCAATGGGGTGTTCCCTACCTACCTATCGACCCAAAGCATGTTGGTCGTTCATACGAAGCAGTCATTCGTGTCAATAGCCAGTCGGGCAAGGGCGGCGTTGCATACATCATGAAGACCGAGCACGGGTTTGACTTGCCGCGCCGTTTGCAAATCGAGTTCTCACAAAACATTCAGCACCTCACCGAAGATTCGGGTAGCGAGATTTCGCCGGTCATGATGTGGGATGCATTTAAGAATGAATATCTTGCAGATGTTCCGCGCTACAACTTGGTGAGTCACGAACTCAAAAGCGAGTCGGTGACTGGCAATACAGAAATCACTGCACAGATCAATATCGATGGCCAGCGCCAGACATTCTCGGGTAAGGGCAATGGTCCTATCGATGCATTTGTGCACGCCATCCGAGCCGAGTTCAAGGGCAACCTCGACGTCAAGGACTACACCGAACATGCACTCGGTCAGGGTTCACAAGCAACTGCGGTTGCATACGTCGAGACGGGCGATGAATCGGGCCACACACGCTGGGGTGTTGGTATCGATCCAAACACCATCACTGCATCATTGCGCGCAGTGCTCAATGCATTTGAGCGCCACGCAGCTAAACACAACTAGTCAAAATTCAACTACTTCAGTTGGTACCAAATTTGCTTCTCACAATAGAGAAAGCTTCGTCTGTTGCTAGCAAAGCTTGATCAATGTCCGCATCAGTGTGAGCTGAACAAGTGAACATGTTGTGCCAAGGATGTAAGTACACGCCTCGCTTCGCGGCCTCACCAGTCCACAAGTTAGCCATAGCAAAGGCTTTGTCCTGCGCAAAAGTTACGAGCGTCATCTGCGCTGGTCCTGTTTGATTAATCAAAAGGCCGTGAGATTTAGCTTGAGATGCAAAACCCTCACGAAGACGCATGCCTGCGCGTATCAATTTTGATACACCGTCCTCGTTCTTCAGACTTTCAATAGTGGCAATGCACGCTGCCATAGAAACAGCTGAAAACCAGAATGATCCTGTTACAAAAATTTGACTCGCCCCATCACGAAACTTGTCGTTTCCAAGAACACAGGCGATCGAATAGCCGTTTGCAATTGCTTTGCTCCAGGCGCTCAAATCTGGCTCAACTCCAATTGGTTCCCAGCTTCCCCCAAGAGCGAGCCTGAAACCGCACCTGACGTCGTCCAAGATCAACGCAGCACCAATGTCGTCACATACTTTTCGGAGATATCTAGCAAACTCCACATCGACGATTTCTTGATCAAAACGTGCATCATGTCGAAACGGTGAAATAACAATTGCAGCAAGATCACCAGAGTTTCGCTCAACAGCCTGGCGTACCGATTCAATGTCATTAAATGTGAAGTAATCGAGGTGCGCTCGATCTTCGTCCAACACGCCATTGGGATTCGGAGTGCACCAAGGTGCTGCACCGTGATATGCGCCTTTCGCTACTAGCACCTTGCGTTTTTTAGTTGTTGCGCGCGCGATTGTGACACATGCGGTAGTTGCATCTGTGCCATTTTTCTGAAACATCGCCCAGTCGGCATGTTTCACCGTCTTCACGAGTAGTTCTGAAAGTTCTACGATCAAATGAGATGGACCATTTTGGCAATCCGCTAGCTCTGCTTGAGCGCGAGCGGCGGCTTCTACCGCCTTATGTTTATGCCCAAGCACAACTGGTCCATAGCTACACATAAAATCGATGTATTCATTCCCGTCTACGTCCCATACTCGACATCCCTCGCCGCGCTCCATGAATTGAGGAAACCCCTCTGGAAGTGATGCAGCGTTTTGGTGACCGTACATGCCGTTTGGTATGACTCGTTTCGCTCGACTCCGCCAAGATGCATCAACCGACAATGGATGAACAATTGCTTGTGACATGTTTATACCCTCCGTTTAGTGATGAGATTAATTACTTCTGGAAAATGACACGCAACTTGATGTCCAACACCTGGATCGATCAGTAATGGCTCCACCTGCGAACAGATGTCTTGCACTTTGAAGCATCTTGTCCGAAATCGACAACCCGAAGGAGGGTTTGCAGGACTAGGGACATCACCTTTCAGGATTATTCGTTGTCGAGCTCGCTCGACTCGTGGGTCCGGAATCGGTGCAGCAGCCAACAATGCCTGAGTGTAAGGGTGTGAGGATTGCTCGTATATCTGTTTATTGGTTCCAATCTCGACGATCTTCCCGAGATACATGACGGCTACTCGATCGCTTACATGGCGCACAACCGACAAATCATGTGCGATCATCAAAAACGCTAGACCCAGTGATTCTTGGAGCCCTTCAAGCATCTGAATAATGTCTGCTTGAATGCTTACATCTAGCGCGCTTACGGGTTCGTCGAGTACTACAAACTTCGGTTGCATTACCACCGCACGAGCTATACCGATTCGTTGACGTTGACCCCCAGAGAACTGGTGAGGAAAGCGCGTGAGATCCGACTTGTGTAGGTGCATCTGTTGCACAACATCGAGCACGCGTTCTTTTATCTCTAGTGCAGGAAAACCGTGCACAATGAGTGGCTCTGAAATAATTTCCTCCACCGTCATTGTTGAGTTAAGTGAGGCGTACGGATCCTGGAACACCATTTGGAATTGACGTCTCAATGGTCGAATAGTTTCTTGAGAAGACTGCGAAATTTCGGTCCCAAAAAGTACTACGGATCCGCTAGTTGGTTTCAATATTCGTGTTACACATCGAGCAGTCGTACTTTTCCCACATCCTGATTCGCCGACGATACTTAAGGTTTCACCTTCGAGCACATCAAAAGAGACACCTGCAACGGCTTGAACTTGAGATTTTGATTTTCGTAAAACTGTTCCCCTGCCGGCGAATGTCTTCACCAAATCGCGTACTTGAACAAGTGGTCCTCCCATCACCTGTGCAGCCATCAGATTGACTCACTCATCTGTGTGGATAGTTCCATCGGGTTGTGGCATGACACTTTCATGCCAGTCACAGTTGATGATCGAAGGGTGGGACTTGTCGTTTCGCACAAGTCAATTGCATTTTTGCATCGCGGCTGAAAGGAGCAGCCAGGAGTCCTCTCAGATAACTTCGGCGGATCTCCACCAATCGGATGTAGCGCAGATTCACGAATATCAAGTCGAGGCACGCACGACAACAATCCACGACTGTATGGGTGCGTGGAGTTGTAGAAAATACCCTCCACATCTCCCGACTCAACAATCTCACCCGCGTACATCACATTCACGCTGTCAGCAAGTCCCGCCACAACACCCAGATCATGCGTGATAATGACGATTGATAAATTACGAGTCTCCCGCAATCCTTTCAACACTTCTAGAATCTGTGCTTGGATAGTGACATCAAGCGCGGTAGTTGGTTCGTCAGCAATTAACAACTCAGGACCATTTGCGATCGCCATCGCAATCATGACTCGCTGTTTCATTCCGCCAGACATTTCGTGCGGAAATAGTGACATGCTCTCCGACGGGCGCGGAATTGACACCACTTCAAGGAGATCTGTCGCCTTAGATACCGCAGTCTTGGTCGATACGTGTTGATGTCGAATTATGGCCTCTGCTATCTGTGAGCCAATTCGAAATGATGGATTGAGCGAAGTCATCGGATCCTGAAAAATCATTCCGATTTTTCCACCACGAATTTCTCTCATCTCTTTGCTGCTTGCAGAAAATAGTTCCTTGCCAGCAAAATGAACGGTACCGCGAGTGGTTGCTGTCGTTGCGAGAAGTCTCATGACGGAAAGCATCGAAGCGCTCTTACCAGAACCCGACTCACCAACTATTCCGACTATTTCCCCGCGTGCAATTTCTAGATTGATGCCTCTCACCGCATCAACAGTCTCCGATCCAAGACCAAATGAAACATGAAGGTCTTTGATCGAAAGCAACGAATTCACTTGTCCCCCTTAGATCGTGGATCCAGTACATCACGCAAACCATCACCCAAAAAATTGAATCCGAGCACAACTGTCAAAATTGCCAATCCGGGTCCAACTGCTATCCACCACTGATAAAAGTTTTTTGCGCCTTCGGTTATCATCGATCCCCACTCAGGAGAAGGTGGTAGTGCACCAAGACCAAGGAAGCTCAGTGATGAGAGAAAGAGAACTACCTGACCAAAATCCATTGTTGCATTGACTAGCACTGGAGTTATAGCAATAGGCATCACATGTTTTTGAAGAATCCTTCGCCGCGTCGCGCCGATGGAAATAGCTGCCTCTACATGTTCGCGTTGCTTAATTGATAAAACTTGACCGCGCACCAAGCGTGCATATATTGGCCACCAAACTATAAGTATCGCTATGAACCCATTTCGTAGTCCCGGTCCAAGTGCTGCCGAGATCGCCATGGCGAGCAATATCGCTGGGAATGCCATCACGACATCAGTTATTCGCATAACAATCGCGTCGATCCAGCCTCCGGCATAGCCGGCAACTGCACCGAGCAAGGTGCCAATAACTGTGGCGCAAACTATAACTGCAGCAGCAATTGGCATTGATTCTCTTGCACCGTAGAGAACACGCGTGAACACGTCTCGACCAAGTGCATCGGTACCAAGTAAGTGGGTCATGCTTGGTGCTATTAACCGAGTGCCAACAGCCTCTAATGGGTCGTAAGGTGCCCAAATCGAAACGGTTGTGAGCACAATAAGCCAGAAGAGTGCTATGACAAGTCCGAAAGCAACTTGCGGCCGTCTCCCAACATTGAATGCGCGAATCAAAAAAGATTGCGGCTGATCCACATGTGACGTCATGCGAGCCTGATCTTTGGATCCGCATATGCGTAGAGCACGTCGGTAATAAGATTTGAGATCAAGAACACGATCCCTCCGAGAATGCACACGCCATTTATCGCTGGGTAATCAAGAGACCTGGTTGCAGATACGGCATATGAGCCAACACCGTTCCATGAAAAAATTGTTTCTGTGAGAACGGCACCAGTCAGCAATGATGCTATTGAAAAACCTAAAACAGTAAGCACCGGAAGTAATGCATTCCGTAATGCGTGTTTGCAGAAAACAACTCTTTCTGTCAGTCCTTTTGCGCGCGCTGTTCGCACATAGTCTGCCTGCAATTCATCCAACATCGAAGATCGAACTAAGCGAGAAATAATTCCCATCAATCCCCAACCAAGTGCAAAAGCTGGTAACAACAGGCGCTGAATAATTGGCCACACCAAACTGAAATCGCCACTCAGGATTGCATCAAAAAGATAGAAACCAGTGATGTCATTTGGAGCATCCACCCTTGGTGGGAGCCTTCCCGGACCTGGCATTAGACCAAACCGTGCATAGAAGACGTACAGAAGAACAAGCCCTAGCCAAAACACTGGTAGTGACGAACCGACTAATGCAAAAAGTCGACTCACATGATCCGCAACTTTATTTCTCCTACTCGCGGCAAGCACTCCGAGTAGAACCCCACCAACCGTTCCAAAAAACATGGCGGTAAACGCAAGCTCGAATGTGGCGGGCAATCTGTCTATGAGGTCACCAACAACTGGAGTTTTTGTCCGAAAGGATATTCCTAAGTCTCCCTTTGCAAGATTGCTCATGTACGAGGTGTATTGACCAAACATGCTCTTGTCTAAACCCCATCGTTGCTTGGCAGCCAATACAACTACAGGATTATTAAGTTGCCGCTCACCAACAATCGAGATCAACGGGTCAGATGGAATAAATCGAGAAATTGCAAATGAAATAGTGACAATCCCAAAAAGCAGAAATGGCATAACAACTAAACGTCGAACGATAAAACGAAACATCGATCCCCAATAACTAGTGGGGGCTGACATCTCTGCCAGCCCCCACCGCTAATAACTTGTGTGTATTTTTACTTCTTGAGCGTGAGTTTGCCAAGCTCCAAGTTGCAGCATGCGCTGTAGTGCATGCCTTCAATGTCGCTTGCGTACGCAAGCAGCAATTGTGGATTCACCATTGGGAAGATGACCAAATCATTTATCAACTCTTGACCAAGTTGCGAATACAAGCCTGATTTAGTGTCCGCTCCAGCAGCAAGTGCTTTCGCAAGTAGTTCTTGCTCTTTTGCATTTGCAATTGGTTTCCCGGCTGCTCCACCACCGGCACGTGTAGCCCAAGATGAGCCTTCGATCATGCCAAAGTACTGAACATACTGACTTGAATCGGTGTGATCAGGAGCAAAATAGACCGCTGTTACTGGAATTCCAGTTGCTTTGATTGTCTCGCTCCACTTAGCCCACTCAACAGGTTGCAATACTAATTCAATGTTGATCGCCTTCAAATCTTGCTGAGCCTTTTGCATCATCACATTGAAGTCGACACCATAAACGTTTGCATTTGGAAAGATGGCATCAATAGAGAAACCGGCTTCCTTGCCTGCTTCTGCCATTAAAGCTTTCGCCTTTTCAATATCCTGCGCTGGAAGGGCAAGATCTGCGCTTCCTGTAAAGCCATTCGGAATTGGCGATGCTTGTTTCTTGCCATTTCCTGCAACGGTGATATCAATCATTCCGTCGTAGTCGATCGCAAGCTTGATCGCTTCACGAACCTTAGGATCTTTCAGATTTTCTGCACCCTTTGCACCAGGACTCAGCGCTATATATACATAGTTGTACGAATCCTGAGGGGTTGCCACCACACTGGCATTCCCATCAAGTTGTGAGGTTGAGTCAAAACTCAATTGCATGGCGATATCTGCATCACCGTTTTGTAGTAGCTGCAATTGTGCACTTGCATCCTTGACTTGTTTAATCGTTACCTTCGGGAATACTGCTGGAGTTCCCCAGTAACTTTCGTTTCTAACAAGTACCAAGCTGTCACCTTCGGTGTATGACTCAAGTGTGTAAGGTCCGCTACCTGCCGAGTGCGTAAAGAACCATTGCTCAGCTAAGTCAGTAGTGTCAGCACCGGCTGCAGCAATCGCACTTCCCTCTTCAGTTGCGACCTTGCTATTCACAATTGACATGTATGTCGAGCTCACAATTGCAAGAAATGCTGAGTTTGCGGCAGAAAATGTCACCACAACTGTTGCCGCATCTGGTGCCTCAACCGATGTAACCCCGTCGAGGAAGTAGCTAGCAGAACCCTTAATGTTCATAAGGCGTTCCCATGACCATTTCACATCAGCAGAAGTGATGGCTGAGCCGTCAGCGAATTTCGCATCTGGATTCAATTGAAAAGTGAAAACAGTGTTATCCGCATTTCCTTCCCATGAAGTTGCGATACGTGGAATCTGAATTGAGGGATCGTTAACATCCAGACCGATCAACGTTTCGTATGCTGCGGCCATATAGATCTGGCAAGTGTCGCAGTACGTGCGAGCTGGATCCAATGAGTTGATGTCCATGTCGCGAGCGACAATCAGTTCACGAGCAGGTGTTTCTACTGCCGCAACTTCAGTATCCGTTGAACTCGAGGTGCTACCACCGCAGTTGGCGACTACAAGTGCCGCAAGTGCGATACCAGCCATTGCGATTTTGCTTCGCTTTTTGCCCCTGATTAATCCTTGATAAACATCTTTCATAATGATCGTTCCCCCAACGTTGTCGACTTGTGAATTTTTACTGTCCGATTTGTAATTCGGACATCCGTCTTATAATGTCCGATATAGGTGACAAATGTCAAGTGAAAGATTGCTAACAACACCCAGGAAAGGAAACGGGTGAGTTCATGGATAAAGAAGCTAAGTATGACGAAAGACGGCTGAACGCACTCAGGGCTGCTTTGCGAGTAATTGCCCGTGACGGCCTAGAACAAACAACCATCCGGGGAATAGCAAAAGAAGCTGGCTGCTCGGCCGGTTCACTCGCCCATTATTTTGTCGACAAAGAAGACATCCTTCGACAGGCACTAGAACTTGCAGATTCTCAAATTGCAAAAAGAATAAGCAAAATAATTTCTCATACAGAGCCAGACCTAGCTCTACGTGAAGTCCTCGCCCAAGTTCTTCCCATTGACAATGACAGAACAGTAGAACTCACTCTTGACGTTAATTTTTGGGGTCGAGCGTTAATACACCCAGAATTGAGAGGGTTGGAACACAACGACCATGACCGTTGGCGTGCAATTGTTTTGGAACTGGTAACAAAAATTGCAGTCACCAATCACATTTCACAAGCGGCCGAAAATCTGACTGACATTCTTGTTGCATTTCTCGACGGTCTTGGACTTCAGGCACTTATTTATCCAGAACTTTTCCCCCCTGACCGTCAACTTGAACTGCTTAATTTGCAACTCAGCCAACTGGGCTTACTAGTACAAAGTCAAATCAAATAACGGAGGCGAAATGATTCCACGGCGCGGAAGTACAGAACGAGAAACACTTATTTCTCATCTCGAAGAACAAGCAATGTTCTCTCGAAAAGAAACAGTCAGACTTTCAAAAATTGCGGGAGCAGGCCATTACGCTTCCTCGTTTTCTGCGTCGGAACTTTTTGCTGCGTTGTATTTTGCGGAATTACGAATTGATCCCAAAAATCCAAAATGGGAAGACCGTGACCGATTCGTACTCTCAAAAGGTCATGCCGCTATTGGCCTCTACCCAATTCTGGGTCGGCTTGGTTTTTTTGACGAAAAGCTCTTGGACGAGTTCACAAAATTTGGCAATCCTTTCGGTGACCACCCAGATATGAAAAAGATTCCGGGAGTTGATTTCAGCTCAGGGTCACTCGGCCATGGATTATCAATCGCCGCAGGTATCGCTCTCTCTGGAAGAATCAGCGGATCCGACCACAAGACATGGTGCATGCTTGGCGATGGCGAACTTTGCGAAGGTCAGATCTGGGAGGCTGCCATGTTTGCCGGACATCACAAACTCGGCAATCTTGTTGCGATCGTCGACAATAATCAGCTTTGCATTGATGGTTTTGTGAAGGACGTTATGAATGTTGAACCAATTGATGAACGCTTTGCATCATTTGGTTGGGTAACAAGGACAATTGATGGACATGATTTCGATGAAATCTTAGACACAATGTCTGACTTACCACGCTCTGCAGACGGTGCACCTCAACTCATCGTTGCAAAAACAATCAAAGGTCGTGGGGTGAAGCGCATGGAACTTTCCACACACTGGCACGTCGGCAATCTCGTTGGACAGGACTATGAAGATGTCTTGAATGAATTATCCGGTGGATTACACGCGGGAACAGGAAAGTAGGAAATAACATGTCTCAGAGCCAGGATCAAAGTGAATTTTTTCGTGGAACCGCAAATGTTGGCACAACTTTTAAGGATTCCAAATCTGTTGACGGCAGTTCAAAAAAAGCGATTCCTGCATTTGTTTTTGGAGAGGAACTTGCAGATTTAGCCGATCATGACGAACGAATCGTAGTGTTGACAGCAGACCTATCAGCAGCGAATCGATCCTCCGACTTCGCAGAACGTCACCCAAATCGTTTCTTCAATACGGGAATCGCTGAAAAAAACATGATCTCAATTGCTGCAGGCCTTGCAGCAAGTGGTCGAATTTCGTTTGCTGCAACTTTTTCTGCTTTTGCCGCACTTCTAGGTTGTGAGCAAATTCGTACAGATTGTGCCTACCCTCACCTGCCAGTACGCGTAGTAGGCCACCACTCTGGAATTTCGATGGGATTTTACGGAACGAGTCATCACAGTCTCGAAGACATTGGAATTATGCGCACAATCGCAGATTTAACCGTCGTTTGTGCAGCAGACGCCAACCAACTTCGAGCAATTCTTCGCGAGTCACTCACGCACGAAGGTGCAATGTACATCCGCCTAGGACGCGGTCGTGATCCAGAAGTTTATAGCGAGGTACCAAAACTCGTCTTCGGAAAATCCATCAAGTTGCGTTCTGGATCAGACTTGGCAATTGTTGCAACTGGATCAGAGGTGTATCCATCGCTTGAAGCAGCAACCAGACTTGCTGCATCTGGGATCAACGCTTCGGTTTACGACTTTCACACATTAAAGCCATTTGATTTTGATTCACTCTCAGAAATCGCATCGCACGGAAACATTCTGACGGTAGAAGAACACAATCGAACGAATGGTCTCGGTACCGCATTTGCGGAAGCCCTCATGGACGGCGGATTTGGTCATACACGCCTCTACCGACATGGAGTTCCTGATATTCACGTTCCGGTTGGCCCACCAGCTGCCCTTTACGCGCACTACCGTCTTGACACTGATGGGATTGTCGCTGTTGCAAATGAGTTTCTTGGTACCACGCCCAAGTCATAAACAACTCAGCCTCAACTAGTCTGATCACATGCAGATAATTGTTGACTTCGACATGTGCGCTGCCACAGGTGGTTGTGTCAATCAAGCACCAGAGGTGTTCGAGATTCGTGATGACGGTTTCCTTTATGTTTTACAAGAAAACCCCGACGAGTCATTGCGAGCAAAAGTAAAACTTGCCGAAGACTTGTGCCCTACTGGCGCCATCACCATTACCGACTAACACGCACAAGTACTCGTGGGCTTCACTTCCAAACTCACATCTGCGTGGGCCACTAGTAATTCGGCATTGTGCGTGGGGCTCGACCCAGACATCAGCAAACTTCCAGCACATCTCAAAGCCGATCCACTTGGCATACAAAAGTTTTGCATCGACATCATCGATGCCACCGCCGACACAGTGTGCGCATTTAAGCCACAGATTGCTTACTTCGCAGCCATTGGTGCAGAAGCCCAGTTGCAGGCTGTCTGCGACCACATTCGTACGCAGTACCCACACATTGTGCTCATTCTCGATGCCAAGCGTGGCGACATCGGCGACACAGCCACGCTCTATGCGCGCGAAGCATACGAGCGATATCAAGCCGATGCCGTCACGGTCAATCCATATTTGGGCACTGACTCTCTCGAGCCATTTTTACGCACTCCCCAAAAAGGCACCATCGTGCTGTGCCGCACATCAAACCCAGGCAGTGCCGAGTTTCAATCGCAACTCATTGATAACGAACCGTTATACAAAGTGATTGCACGCACTGCAGCAACCAAGTGGAACATGATTGGCGATTGCGCTCTTGTAGTGGGCGCCACATATCCAACCGAGTTAGCCGAGGTGCGCGCCATTGTTGGCGAAATGCCTTTGCTTGTTCCTGGCATTGGCGCCCAGGGTGGCGACATCCAAGCGGCAGTCACAGCCGGCCGCACCACCAAAGGCACAGGTCTCATCATCAATTCTTCGCGTGCAGTGCTCTATGCAAGTAATGGCACCGACTTTGCACAAGCAGCTCGCACTGTGGCACTCACCACACGAGACGCCATTCGCAAATACTCCAACTAAAGTTCTTCCCATGCCTCACCCGTTTTTGTCTGAAGAGTGGATTACTGAAGCACGAATTATTCGCGCAAAATACGAAGGCCAAGTTCCCAAAATCCCCATCTCCATTCGCATGAACCAGGTCATCACCAAGGTTCCATTTAGTGACACCGAGATCAGAAGCCACATCGACACATCAACAGGTGTATTGGTAATGGACCTCGGTCATATTGATAAACCAGACCTCACGGTGACTACCGACTACGAAACCGCACACAAGGTATTTTTTGATCAAGACCCACAGGCTGGCATGCAAGCGTTTATGTCGGGTCGCATCAAAGTTGAAGGTGATGTCTCCAAGATGTTGATGATGCCATCGGTGATGCCAGCGAATGATCTAGCCGAACAAGTCGCCGCCGAAATTCTCGCCATTACCTTGCTGCAATAAAACTAGACGGTATTCGCACTGCGATCTACTGAGCGCACCAAGCTTGCAGTAACTATTGCGAGCGCTGCGCATACAACTCCCACAAGTAAACCGTTGGAGTAACTCACAACTTTTCCAGATTTTTCAGTGATGTCGTGCACGCTGATCATTAATGCTCCACCCATCACCGCACCCATTTGCGACATCAGTTGCTGCATTGCACTTGCAACACCCATATCGCTCGACTTTACCGATGCTGCAAGTAGTGCTGTCAGGCTCGGTGCTGCAATGCCCATCCCAAAACCAGTTAATGCAAGGCTCAACACAATCACCCAGTCATGTGTTCCTACACCAATTCCGTGCATCACAATCATGGCGATCAATATTGCTCCTGCTCCCGCCATGCCAGTGTTGCGCTCGCCTGTTCTGCCCACTATGTATCCGGCCATCGGTGCGATCAACGAAAAAGTGAGTGGTCGAGCAATCACTAGCCAACCAATGTGCGATGGCTTGTAGTCAAGGCCGTTTTCAAGCAACTGCGGAAGAAGCAAAAAACTTCCCATGTACGCCATGTTCATGAGGCCCTGTGTCGCAACAGGAAACGCTACGTTACGAGTGCGCAGCCATTTGACGGGGATCAGTGGATCGGATGCAGTCTTTTCGATCTGATAAAAAATCAACAATGCTGCGGCGCCAGCAATACCACTAGCCAATGTGGCCGCACTTGTCCAACCCCATGAGTTGCCGCGGTTGATTGTGAGCAATATCAACACCGATCCGGCTCCGAGAGTTGCAGAACCCTTCACATCAAAGCGCACGTTCTCTTGGCGATCAGTGTCGGGCAGCAATCTAAACGACACCAATGCGCCGATTACGCATAAAGGTGCTTGCACCAAAAAGATCACGCGCCAACCAAAAATCTCTACGAGCGGCGTACCTGCAACAACACCGAGCACAGGAGCGCCGGCGGTTACAAAACTCCAATACCCAAGTGGCCGCACTCGTTCGTCGGCACGAAACATGCGGTTGATGTAGGCCATTGCTGCAGGCCCTGTCGCAGCACCCGCTGCGGCCGACAAAGTGCGAAACACAATCAGCGAAACCGCGCTCCAAGCAAAACCACTGATTAGCGAGAAAATTCCAGCAAAGAACAACCCCCCAACAAACATGCGCTTGTGACCCCACAAGTCGCCCGATTTTCCGAATGCAGGCCCAACCACACCAAATGCCAGAAGCGGTGCAGTAATTGTCCAACTCAGCACGGTCACACTGCTACCAAGACTGTCGGCCACTGTCTTGAGCGATACCACCAGCAGAGTGATCGTAAAACTGACGGTAAATACCGATGCCAGCAGCACTGCAAGTGTTGCTTTGCGATGCGTTAAACCAACAGTCTTTGCAACTTTGCCCGTAAGCAAGCGCGACCAAGGGATGATTGAAATCTCGTCAACACCACCAGAGTCAATAATTCCGGCTTCATCATCGAGCGACTTTGCAAGGTGCTCGTTGTTTTTCACTCTTCTACGATAATGCCGCTACCGCATCAATGTTGTTGTCTTAAGGAAAGACAAGATCAATTGTTGCGCCGCGTGGCACCTGATCACCATTAGTAATCGCTTTGTCACCCACAAATGCCTTGCGCAATTTGTAATTTGGTTTACCTGTGACTTTTCCCACAACGAATCCTGCTTCAAGCAGCCTTGGTTCTACCGTTGCAAAACTGTTGCCAATGATTCGCGGCATCTCTACTAAATCTGGTCCGAGCGAAAGCGAGTAGGCAACTTGTGCATCACGAGCGATCTGAGTTCCTGGCACAACTGACTGCGCACCGATTAAACCCTCAGCCGCAGCATTGCTCTTGGCAGCTGGTGTCTCAACTAACACCAAGCGCAATTCATTCATCGCTGTCTGCGCTTGTTCAAGAGTCATCCCTATGAGCGATGGCATCTCACGCGGAGCGGGCCCCGTCGATATCAACACATCAATGGCTGTTCCGCGCAACACTTTGTCTCCGGGTACCAAACTCGGCTGCTCTGGTACTAACCATGAAATAACAGAGCCTGCAGCAACGTCTTCACTTGACGAATCTTTTTGAGCAGGCACAAGCTCGAGCGCCGTCAACGCATCAACAGCTTCTTGCAGAGTTTTACCAACTAAATCTGGCAATTGCGCAAGCGATGGTCCTTGCGAGATGACGAGAGTCAATGTTTTGCCCTCTTCCAATGACTCGCCAGTCGCCGGTTCGGTGCGGATCACATTGCCAGCGGGCACCTCGTCGCTGCGCTCGGCTGTCACAACAATGGTCCACTTAAACGGCACGACCAAATTGCGCACTTCTCCTTCATTCATCTCGGCAATTACCGGCACCTCATGAGAACGCTTTGCAAAGATTCGATACGAGATGCCACCAGCCATCAACAAGGCCACCACTGCACCAATTGCAACTATCCGTTTGTGCCGCTTGATCTCGGCAGGATTCGCGATGTAAATCGGTTCGTCCGAATTATCAATGATCATCTTTTGCTCCGATGCAGAAGCTGGCACCACAGGTCGCGCAATCTCTCCCGTTCGATCAACAATCTTTTCCTCTATTACTGCCTCAAAACTCTTCGACTCAAGCGGCTCAATAGGTAGCGGCATCGGCATCTTGTCGGCAATCGCAGCAAACGCGCGACCAAAGTCGATCGCACTAAATCGCTCGCTTGCTTCAGGCCTTCCAGCACGCTCAAGCGGTGCAGCAATCGGGCCCAAATCGGCCGATACTGGCAGCAATTTGTCAATACGCGCTGCAAGTGTGATTGCAGCGGTGTCACCCACAAATGGCAATGTTCCTGTAATCATTTCAAGCAATGTGAGTGCGAGCGAATACACATCGCTCTGCTCTGTTGGTTGTTGTCCAGTTGCGATCTCTGGTGCTGCATAACTGGCTTGCTCAATACTCATTTGCTCAGAGTGCACAATGCGCTTCAAGCCCAAACCCGCAAGCCTCACTCGCGAATCATCACCTAAAAATATATTTGCGGGTCGCACGTCGCCATGCACCCATCCTTTGCCATGCAAAAAGTGCAATGCTCGACATACATCGAGCCCAACGGCAAGCGCTTGAGATGGAGTAAGTCTGCGGCCCCGATCCAAAATCTCGCGCAACGTACCACCCGCATAATGCTCAAGCACCGTAAAGGCATACAACGTTCCGTCAACCTCTTGCGTGCCCCAGTCGTCAATCGAGGCAAGTGAAGGGTGCGACATGCTCGCGAGCATTTGGGTTTGCCGTTTAAACAATTCAACCGCATCGGCAACCAGCACAACGCCGCTATCCAAGTCAATGAGGGACTGTGCGGTCGACACACGAATCACTACACGTTTGTGGCTTCGCACATCTGTTGCGTCATATACCGACGACTCGCCAGATCCCCCACTTCGAGAATCACCGATGCGATATCGGTTGGCAAACAATGCGCCCACCAATGGATCTTGTCTACTCATGAGCCATTAAACATAGTCCAGTAAAGCCCTTTTTGGCGAGTGTCATGTGACTGTTGCCCCAAAACTCTTGAACTGTCTACAAAATCGGCGAGAATAGAGCAGTGAAAAAAATTGACTACAAATTGCTCATCATCAGTGTTGGTATTTCTGCTGGGCTCGTGTTGTTCGTTATCGGCATGAGCACAGGGCTCTCTGGGCGCGATGCATCGAATCTTCCTGAGGCAATCGAACAAATTTCTCCGGGTCAAGGCGATCAAGTTCTCCAACAATCACAAATCATTGTCGACTTCATCGAGGGGTACACCGCAACATTGACAATCGATGGCATCGAGTTGCCAACAACTCGTCTCGACGAAGTTGTTGCTACAGGAAAACAAATTGCTCCCGGCGCACAAGTCAACTTGCCCCCCACTGCAATCTTTGACGTAGGCAACTACATCATCAGTTATCTTCCCCAACCCGGCGCACCGATTGCCGAACTCACTCAGGGCGAACACAAAGGCAGTGTCCGCTATTGGCTTATCAAAGATGGCGAAAACGCATCGCGCACATATTCCTGGACCTTCTTCATCGACTGATGAGTCAATTGTTATTGCGTGAGTGCTCGATACTCATCTGCTGACATCAAGCCCTCAAGCATTTCGTCATACGAGAGTTGCACTTCATACAACCAGCCGGCACCAAACGGATCTGAGTTAATCAACTCGGGTTGATCAGCAAGCAATTCATTTACCAGCACTACGGTGCCGCTCACCGGTGAACCAATGTCGCTCACGCTCTTGCTGCTCTCCACTTCGGCAACAGCTTTGCCCGCAACAACTGCACCACCAATTGACGGCAATTGCACATCGACAATTTGTCCAAGCGCATCTTGTGCGTGATCAGTGATGCCGACTCGTGCCGACTCTCCGTCGACAAGCACCCATTCATGACTTCGTGAGTACAAGAGTCCGTCAACAATCTTCACGCAACAACCCTAATTCCACAACGATAAAGCTGCGTCACATTTCGATGATTGCCGCACACATGCAAGACAAATGCCTCTTCATGCCCGTTCGCTCTTTGTCTTGGTACTATGTTGATACCAGCAATTCTTGCAAGCGCTCGGAAGCACGGAATTGCTGATGATGACATGATCCATGCATATAGGCATGCAATAAGATCGCTTGATGTTGACAACTTCGTCATGTGCATCGGGCCAAACCGTCACGGAAACCTCCTTGAAATCGGCTACACGACCGACCGAAATACCGTCCGAATATTCCATGCCATGCCGGCCCGACACAAATTCCTGAGGTGACACTATGAATACGACAACAGCAGATCCAGAAAATATTGAGCCCTTCGATTATTTTGAACGTGTTGTAGATGTGCCATTCCGCATCTACTCCGATATTGAGCTTGCAGAGTTAAAAACTTTGGCTCTGTCAGGCGAACTTCAACCCGACGATGAACCTTGTGCATTTTGTTTGTGGCAAGAACAAATTGAGTACCGCCAGATGCCCCTCGTGCACCAAATGGAATACGTGCGTCGGTATAGCTCTCACCAGATGGTCGCAGATCAACCTTAGGTAGTTGTCAGTTGTCCAATGGCGGCCGAGATCGCCTTTGCCAATGCCAGTCCACCGGTGGCATTCATGTGCACTGAGTCAGCAGTAAACCATTCGGGGTGTCCATTACTGATATCGCACCAGCGCAAGATGTGCAGGTTGTCAATCTTTTTTGCCAACTCAAACAACTGACGGTTGTACGACACACTCTTCATGCGTACATTGCCTGCTTGCCGATAGGTCAGCCACAGCACTTCAACACCCTGTTGCTTGGCTTCGCTCGTAATTGCGCGCACAGCTCGCGCAAAGTTGGCGTCGTCAAGGTCGTTATATCCGGTGCTCACCACCACGACGTTTGAAAACTTGCCTTTGTTCATCTGCAACATCTTGAGCGAACTGTCTTTCGCAATTGGCTTGCATCCTTCAAAGATCAAGCGCTGACACGGCACCGAGCGCAACAAAAATGGATGCTCCTTCTCGAGCAATGTGAGCGCCGCATCGGTATGCAACAAGATCGACATGACCGAGTCACCAACCAGTAGTGCTTCTTTTTTGGTTGGCCGTACAGTGGGTGTGGCAGAGACGGTTGGGGCTACAAGTAGCCCAAGCACCAACCCGATTGCACCAAGCATGTTTCCCATGAATGGGTCACGCTACCGATACCCGAAGAGTAAGTGGTTTTAAGAGACTAAATCATTAAACAACTAACCAAATGCCCGCACAGGGCGTATGGAGCGCGACAATTCCTTGGGACTCTTAATCCTAACTTCGCAACATATAACCCACACGTATGCGCGATCCTCCCCGAAATCTTATTTCATTCCCATCCAACGACCGAGCTTGCTGCGTCGGCCTGATCTTGTGAGTGGAATGCCAGCTGCACGCGAAATCTTACGTTTGGCTTTTGTTACACCCAATGCACGCTTCCACGAGAAGGTAAGTCCTGGTCCAAGTTTCATGACCTCAACCTATACCAGCCGTGTTGCACGCAGCATAAACCCCGAATCCATCTCCACATCTGAGGCATAGATACTTTCCGGCCTTTTGACGACCGTCAACATATGTTGATAAACTCATGACATCAATCCATCGCAGCGCATACAAACATGGGGTTACTCCAGATGAGATGTTTCACGCAATGCGTTTGCACCTACGACGCTTTAGTAACGGCGACATGACAATCACTATCGGCCCAGACTTCAGTGGAAATTTACTGGAGATCGGCACATTCGAAGAAGGCGACAGTTTCATCATCGTTCATGCAATGCGAGCACAAGAGAAATACCTGAGGTAACAGATGTCTAAAACGATGAACCATAAAAAGTCCAAGTCCACGCGCGATTATTCAGCGATGTTCGAAAACTTTGATATCAAGAACGCACACCTACTGACGCCATCAGAAAGCGCTCTCTTCCAAATTCGATTTGAGAGGGCAATTTTCGAAGATCAGATTCTCGAATCGGTAAAGACTGCCCGCAAGGCCAATGTCTCTTGGCGCAAAATCGGTATCGCCATGGGGGTCTCGGCCCAGGCCGTGCACCGCAAGTACTCGCCGCTTATCTAGCGCAGGTGCGACGCCTCGTTGATGCTCACAATCGATCGTTGCCCAGAGCGCGCCGCCATCACTC
>CAFAAG010000005.1_pt1 | contig 23783 bp, 25 predicted proteins | sample 7267441 | NCBI WGS metagenome assembly CAFAAG01 (sample SAMEA6813978, study PRJEB35770) | uncultured Acidimicrobium sp. | biome: Freshwater; feature: Freshwater reservoir; material: water | place: Czech Republic | collected 2016-08-15 | depth 30m m | reverse complement strand
CGCATCGCGTCGTGGTCGGGTGTGCGAACAGTGATCGCTGATGCGACAAAGACTGATGTTGTAGTGCACGCGCTTGCTCAAACACCAGGTGCAGGAACGCAATTTTTGCCACATAACCGAAACCTCTCGGCCCGCAAGTTGTGGATTGCTTTTGCTGCTCAGCAGAGTGGTGTGATTGTTGTTGACGATGGCGCTAAGCAAGCACTGATCGAGCGCAACACGTCGTTATTGCATGCCGGTGTGGCTGAGGTGCACGGAGACTTCACAGAAGGCGACACCGTTGAAATCCAGGACATGGGTGGTGCTGTGTTTGCACGTGGCATGGTCAGCGTAAGTGCTGTGCAAGCAAGCGCTGCAGCAGGTCGTAAGAGTGCCGAGCTACCCGACGGCGTCGTGGCCGAGCTTGTTCATCGCGACGACTTGGTTGTTCTCGTCGACCAATAGCTACGCAAGTGTGGCTCGCCGAGTAGTGCGAGCGCTGCAATGTACGTGACACCACCAATAGTGATGCCGACGAGCACGCGAGTCAACGCCTCTAGTCCAACTACCGGTTTTACTGCAGAGCCAATTGTGTTGGAGCCAAGTTTGACGGCAACAGCCATGACAGCGCCGGCAACGATGATGCGTAGTACGTCAATGGCGAGACCGCTAAGACGCATGGATTGGTTTTTTGATGCGAGAACAACGGTGGCGATGCCTGCGCTGATGACGTAGGCAGCCGAGAATGCAATACCGAGACCCAGTACGTCATAGCGATCGACGAGCACGATGGCAAGAACGATGTTGATTGCGTTTTCGATGAGGTTGATGAAAAACGGAGTTCGAGTGTTGTGCTGGGCATAGAAACCGCGCAATACAAAAAGATAGACAGAAAATCCGGTCAGTCCGAGCGCTAAACCGCTGAGTGCTCGTGCGGTGTTGAGCGTTGCTTGTGCTGAAAAGTTTCCATGCTGCAACACCAGGCCAATGATGGGTTTGGAGAGCACAAATAAACCGAACGAAGCGGGAATCGTGAAGAGTGCAGTCAGTGTGATGCCGCGACTGATGCGGTCCGCAAATGCGGTGTGATCATTAGTGGCAGCAAGTCGAGCTAGGTCAGGAAGGAATGTGGTTGCAATAGAAACGGCGAGCAAACCATGGGGGAGCTGAAACAATATGAATGCTTTTGAATAAGCATCAACGAGGCCACTGCCCGGCGATGCAAGGTTTTTGATCACGACCAAAGCGATTTGGTTGGCAACCACATAGCCAAATGTCCAAAGGGAAAGTTGGATGAGTTTGCGTACTGCGGGATGGGAAAACTGTGGACTGAACCGAAATGCAATGCCGCTGCGCTTCACCGCCACAACTTGAATAAGTGCCATAACCGCAATGCCAACTGTGGTGCTGAGGCCGAGTTGCCACATCAGCGTCGATTCGCTCAATACGTCGGTGATTGCTGGCTGAGTGTTGAAGCCAATTGATAACAGGAAGAAGATGGCGATGACGTTGGCTGCAACCGGCGACCAGGCTGCTGCAAAAAAGCGGTGCCTTGCATTGAGCAGTGCTGAGCACAAGGCGCTCACTCCGTAAAAAAATATTTGCACAACGAAGATGCGTGTGAGTGCTGTTCCAGCCTGGCGAAAAACTTGGGCATCAACACCTGACGCTGGGTGGATTGAAAACAGATGAAATATCGCGGGGGCAGCGATGATAGAGATGATCGTGATTGCGCTAAGAATGAGGAGCGAGATGCTGATGATGGCATCAGTGCCGTGCTGTGACTCACGCGATTGGGCAGTGTCGTCGAGTAGCGAAGTGAACAACGGCACAAGGCTGGCTGCGAGTAATCCGCCGATCAGCAACTCGTAAATGGAGTTGGGTGCATTGTTGGCAGCATCAAATGCGTCAGCGAGAGCTGTCTGACCGATGATCACCCCAAAAACGATGATTCGGGCAAGTCCCGTAATGCGAGAGAGGGCAGTGCCAGTGGCAACAACGAGATTGGATCGACCAAGGCCAGGCATGTGTATTCATCGTAGATCGTCTAGCAGGAATGCGGTAGTGACCAAACGCTAGGGTTGCTCAAATGGAAAATCGATTTGAGTCAGTTGAACAGGTCCGCGATGGACTAAAAAAAGTCCACTATTTGTCAGATGATGGCATTGCTGGTGTGGTGTTTCTTGCGCAGCGATTGGGCAAGCCAATTTTGGTTGAAGGGCCGGCAGGAACGGGAAAAACCCAGTTGGCAAAGAGCGTTGCGGAGATGTTGAACGCACGACTCATTCGTTTGCAGTGTTACGAAGGCTTGGATGAGTCCAAGGCTCTCTACGAGTGGAACTACAAAAAGCAGCTGCTCCGCATCCAGGCTGATAAGAACAGCGACTCGTGGTCGCAAGTGCAAGATGACATCTTTAGTGAAGAGTTTTTGCTTACTCGTCCATTGCTCGAGGCAATTAGTAGTCCAGATCCTGTAGTGCTCCTGATCGACGAGGTGGACCGTGTCGAAATCGAGACAGAGGCATTGTTGCTTGAAATTCTTTCCGAGTATCAAGTCTCAATTCCAGAGTTGGGCACCATCACTGCGAAACAAATTCCAATGGTGTTTTTGACATCGAACAACACTCGCGAATTGTCGGAAGCACTCAAGCGACGTTGTTTGTTCTTGCACATCGACTATCCAGACATGGAGCGTGAAAAAGAAATCGTGCTCACAAAGGTTCCGGATATCACACAGAACTTGGCTGACCAGATTGCTCGTATTGTTCGCAGCATTCGTCAACTGGATTTGAAGAAAGCACCTTCAGTGAGTGAGACCCTGGACTGGGCGCGCACATTGATGCTGATGGGTATCGAGAACATTGACGCCCAAGAAGCTAAAGACACCTTGCATATCTTGCTCAAATACCAGACCGACATCACGAAGGCAGCCAAGGAACTGTCGGTCGACAAGTAAGGCAAAACAACATGACCGTGCTCGATTTAATGTCGGGTTTCATTGCTGAGTTACGAAAAGCGGGTTTGCCTGTCAGTTTGACGGAAAACCTAGATGCGATGGAAGCCGTCAAAGAGATCCCCATTGAGGATCGCCAGGCATTTAAGTATGCATTGGCCGCAACTCTTGTAAAGAGCAATTCGCACTGGCGTGCATTTGAAACCATTTTTGAGGTGTACTTCTCGTTGCGCGGACCAGAACACCAAATCCCTAGTGAGATGTCTGACGCCGAAGCAGAGCTGTGGCGCGAAGAACAAGAAATGCAACAGCAGGGTGAAGGCGCTGCCGGAAGCGGTGGCGGCATGGATTCGCTCACACCCGAAGAAATTGCCCAGATGTTGATGCAGGCATTAATGAACGGTGATCAGGCAATGATGCGAGCACTTGCTCGTCAGTCGGTGCAGCGATTTGCAGGAATGGAACCTGGTCGCCCAGTGGGTGGTACGTACTACTTGTACCGAACGCTGCGCAACCTTGATCTTGACAACATGCTCGACAAATTGATGGAAGCAAACCGCGAGCAGGCAGCACAGGAACTGACAAAACTTGAAGAGCGTCTTGAAAAAGATGAATTTGAGAGCAGGATTGAGCAATTTAAGCAAGAGGTAGAAGCAGAAATTCGTAGACGGCTTGTTGCAGACCGTGGTGCCGAGGCGATGGCAAAGACTCTGCGTAAACCATTGCCAGAAGATGTCGAATTCATGCACGCCAACAAAGAAGAGATGCAGAGTTTGAAGAAGGCGTTGCAGCCACTTACTCGCAAGTTGGCCGCAAAACTGGCACGCAAACGCCGACATGGTCGACGGGGGCCACTCGATTTTCGTGCAACAGTCCGGAGCTCATTGAGTTATGGAGGAGTTCCCGCTGACCCGAAGTTTAAGTATCCGCGCCCATCCAAGCCCGAACTGATGGTTGTTGCTGATATCTCTGGCAGCGTTGCAGCATTTGCTCGATTTACATTGATGTTGGTCTATGCGATTCAGGGACAGTTTTCGAAAGTTCGCTCATTCGTGTTTATTGACGGAATTGACGAAGTGACTGACTACTTCAAGTCAAATGTCGATATCAGCGATGCCATCCATCGCGTGAATACCGAAGCCGATGTGGTGTGGGTTGATGGACACAGTGACTACGGCCATGCGTTTGAAGTTTTTTGGGAGCGTTACGGGAAAGACATCAATCCGAAGACAACGATTTTGCTATTGGGTGATGCCCGCAATAATTATCACGCATCGTCTGCTTGGGTAATTAAGGAAATGCAAAAGCGTGGGCGCCATGTGTATTGGCTCAACCCAGAGCCAAGAAGTTACTGGAACACTGGTGACTCGATTGTTGGAGAATACGGTAATTTTACGGACGGCGTGTACGAGTGTCGCAATCTGCGGCAACTTGAAGCGTTCGTTGAAAAACTCGCGTGAGTTTGACCAGAATTATTTTGGTTCGCCATGGCGAATCGGTTGTCACTGTCAACCGAGTGTTGGGTGGTCCGCGTTCGTGCACTGGGCTATCACCGTTGGGCGAGCGCCAAGCCGATGCCCTGCGCAAACGTCTCGAGTTGACCAAAGAAATTGTTCCCGATGTGTTGTATTCGAGTGCATACCCGCGCGCACTAGAAACAGCGCAGATTATTGCGCCAGCATTTACAGGTCTCGAGATCAACGTTGAGCCTGGGTTTGGCGAGCATGATCCTGGTCCGCAATGCGATGGAATGACGTATGTGGACTTTATGGCCAAGCACGGGAGGCCCAATTGGGGCGGAGATCCCAACGCAGTGTTTTTTCCTGGCGGAGAAACAATCGCGCAATTTCATTCACGAGTGGCGACTGCATTCGACAAAGTGGTGAAAGAGCACTACGAGAAGACAATCGTTGTGGCGTGCCACGGTGGTGTGGTGGACGCAGTAATTCGGCGTCACTTAAAGACACCGCAAACGGGCGCTTTTGAGATGCATACCAAAAATTGCTCGCTGACCGAGTTGGTGGAGATCCGAGCAGATCACTGGGCGTTGATGCGCTACAACGACCATGCACATCTACAAGGTTTGCCAGTCGCAACAAATATTGATTAAGCGGAAACGCAAGCTGCTGTCAATCCAGCGGCTATGAATATATCCGTGGCATTACTTCGCCGAAATAGACGCAACACGAAACGACCAAGAGTTGTCGTAGTTGGGGCTGGCTCGGCCGGAGCGGTCATCGCAGCACGTTTGTCGCAAAACCAAGATATTGATGTGTTGTTGTTGGAATCTGGGCCAGATGTACCAAGTGCGCGCGAAGCGATGGGAGTGCAGAGCACAAATTTTGTCGAGGCCCTAGAAGTTGAGCATCGAAACTTGCGCATTCCTGTGCGTCGAACTGCAAGTCAAGGCCTGAGTGACTATGTGCGGGGTACAGGTACGGGTGGAAGCTCGTCGGTAAATGCAATGGTTGGCATGTGGGGGATGGCAAGCGACTACGACAGGTGGGCGCGCGACTTGGGATGCGAGGGTTGGTCGTGGAGAGATGTTGCACCCGTGTTTGCAAACTTGCCCATACCTCTGCATACCACGCTTCCGAACGAGTGGGGAAATGTTGACCGTGCACTTGTAGCTGCCGCAACAGATTTGGGATTTGAAAGGCGCAACGACTTGAGCACAGCGCCACTCGCTCTGCGTGGAGTTGGAGCAGTGTCGCTGACATGTGTTGGTGGTCGGCGTGCCTCGGTGAACGAAATCTATCTTGAGCCAGCGAGATCGAGATCCAACTTAGAGATTCGCGGAAACTCGGGAGTTGATCGACTGAATGTAAATGAAAGAAAAATAGTTGGTGTGCGCTTGGCAGACGGCAGTGAAATTGACGCCGATGCCGTGGTGGTGTGCGCAGGGGCCATTGCAACTCCGCAGATTTTATTGCGCACCAAGATTCAGCGAAGCGGCATTGGGCAGGGCGTAAAGGATCATCCCGCAGTTGCATTTACTCTTGCGCTGAACGAGCCAAGTAAGGCACAATACGCGATCTCCACGCTGTTACGAACTACATCAACGACTGCTGGCAAGCACTTAACGAATAGCCAATCGACACAGGGTGATATCCATTTATTGCCGCTGAACCACACAACTGCGAATGACAACATGTACGGAGCAATGTTTGCAGCAGTGATGCGCGTGTACTCGACGGGCAGCATCACAGACTCAAAGATTGATCTCAACTTGCTGAGTGATGAGCGCGATATGCGCGCAATGACGGAAGCAACGTCGATGCTCGCAACCATGATCGAGGGTCGCGCATTCACTGGCGTCGCTCACTCGGTGGGCAATGAACTAACAACCGACGACATGCAGGGTTGGTTGCTCAACAACGTTGGGTCGTATTCACATATTGGATGCTCGAGCAAGATGGGTGCAGTCTCAAACGAAGATGCAGTAGTGGACACGAGTGGCAAAGTAATTGGTTATAGCCAAGTGTGGGTCTGTGATGCCTCAATTTTTCCTGACTTACCCACCGGCAACACACATCTTCCTGTAGTGATGATGGCCGAACGTATCTCGCAACGAATCAGTGAGAGTCTGAAGCCCAATTGAGACTGCGTTGCACGGCGCGACTCCATTGTGAGTATTCGCTCGCAGTGCTTGACGTTGGTTCTGGCGTGAACGTGCGGTCAAGTTGCCACGACTCAGTGATTGACTGCAGTGTTGGCCAAACTCCTTCGGCTAAACCTGCCAAGTAGGCGGCACCGAGCGCTGTTGTTTCCAAATCTTTTGGCCGCACTACGGTGACTCCGAGTTGGTCGGCTTGCATCTGCAACATCATGTCCATGACAGCCGCACCACCATCGACTCGCATGTCAATGAGAGGAACTCCTGTTGCACGAACCATTGCCTCAACTACGTCACGAGTTTGATAGGTCATTGATTGAACAACTGCGCGAGCGATGTGCGCGCGCGTGGTACCGCGGGTGATACCGCAGATAATTCCTCGTGCATATGGGTCCCACCAGGGGCTGCCAAGACCGGTGAATGCCGGCACGACAACAACTCCGCCACTGTCTGCAACCGATGCTGCAAGTGGCCCGACTTGCGCGGCGTTGTCGATGATGTTGAGTCCGTCACGAAGCCATTGGATTGCACTTCCGGTGACAAAGATGGAACCCTCGAGTGCATAAGTTGGCTTGCCCGATCCAAGATCCCACGCCACGGTGGTGAGCATGCCATCGGTTGGGGGTGGGCACTCGGTGCCCACATTCATCAGAACAAAACTGCCCGTGCCGTACGTGTTCTTGCTGCTGCCAACATCGAAACATGCCTGACCAAACAGTGCAGCTTGTTGATCGCCTGCGATGCCAGAGATCGGTATGCTTCCCGGAATATTGATGTTGGCTTTATCGTTTGTATTTGTATAGCCCTGCGTAACGCCGCATCTACCACTTGAAGGCACAACAGTCGGTAGTGAAGTGAGCGGCACATCGAAGGTGTCACACATTTGTTCGCTCCAGTGCATGTTGTTGATATCGAACAACATGGTGCGACTTGCATTTGATGGGTCGGTGACAAATGAGTTTCCGCCAGTGAGATTCCAGATAATCCAAGAGTCGATAGTGCCAACGGCAAGGTTGGCCGAACGCGGAGCCTGACCGCTCCTGATCATCCATTGCACTTTGGAACCAGAAAAATACGGATCTAGGACGAGACCTGTAATAGATCGAACTGTTGCAAGCAGTGGCAACAACTCGGTGCATCTCTCGGCGGTGCGACGGTCTTGCCAAACGATTGCTCGACCAAAAGGAACTCCAGTTGATTTGTCCCATGCCACGATGGTTTCGCGCTGGTTGGTAATACCGATCGTGACGATTTTGGCATCGGGTTGGGTGGCAATTTGGGCAATAACGTCGCTCAGAGTTTGGCGAACAGCGCGCAATATTTCGAGTGCGTCGTGTTCGACCCATCCTGGCTGCGGAAAGTATTGGGGAAACTCGAGGTAACTCGATACCGATGCGCGACCATCGGTAAATATCGCGCGCGAGCGAACGCCAGTAGTGCCGGCATCGATAGCGATCACAACACTCATCGAACTATCCGCCGTTCAATTCAGTTTGACGCGACGGGTCAATATCGCGCGGAAACTGATCGGTGTCTACGCCGCAGGACGAAAGCGTCGTGGCAACAATCAAGATGATGCCGAGAGCGAGTTTGATGTGCGATTTCATGAACTTGTCTCTGTGCTTCTTTGTGCGCCTAATGCTGGCAGATCTTGCACAAAGATCTCAAGTTCAACAATAAATCTCGCACCACGAATTCCGTCATGCCTATTTTCGGCCCAGATACTGCCCGAGTGCAGCGCAACATGTTCGGCCGCAAGCGCAAGACCGAGTCCCGCTCCTTCAGAACCAGCACGTTGTCCCGCAGACCCTCCACGGGAAAAGCGCTCGAAGATCTTTTCTTCTTCACCGTCAATCAAACCACTTCCATCATCTTCGACGATCACCCATACACGTGACTTGGTGGGATCATCATCGGCAAGCTGAATGATGATCTTCGGTTTGCCACCGCTATGGATGCGAGCGTTGTCGATCAGGTTGGCAAATACGCGGGCGAGTCGGCGTTTGTCGCCTTGCACCAGTATCTGATCGGTTTGTGCTGCGAAGACGACATCGGTTCGCGGGAGCGAACTGACGGCAATTGCCTGGCGAACAAATTCAAGTAATGCAAGAGGTTCATTGATCAGTCGAATTGCGCCTGCATCGAAGCGTGAGATCTCGAGCAAGTCTTCAACAAGGCCCTGAAAGCGAGTGACGTCGCCAATGAGCAAGTCGAGAGCGGCTTGGGATCGTTCGGGAAGCTCGTCGCGGCGAGAATGCATAACTTGTGCCGAAGCTGCGAGAGTCATAAGTGGCGATCTCAATTCATGACTGACATCGGATGTGAATCGTGCATCGCGCTCAACACGAGTTTGCAGCGTTGCAACCATGTCGTTGAATGCAGTGGTGAGCATCTCCAGATCGCGATCTTGGGTTGTTTCTAGTCTGGTATCAAATCGTCCCTCGGCAATAGCGCTGGCAGCTTGAGCGGCTTGTACAAGTGGGCGAACCGTGCGTCCTGATACAAGAAGCCCGAGACCAATACCGACAGCGGTAGTGATGGCACCCGAAAGCATGAGAGCGATGAAGACGCTGCGCAGTGCATCTTCGGTCTGACGAAGACTTTCAAGTTCAAAATAAAAAGCATTAGCTTGCTCGAGCGGAATACCGACAATCAGCGCAGCGTTTATACCGTGATCAATAATCATGTGTGCAGCTTTGAGGTTTGTGACAACTCGAGATTTCAGGGCTGTCGGAATATCGGCCTGGGAGAATCCTTTTGAGTTGCTTGTCCACACGCCGTTGCTAAATAGCAGTCGCTGGGCAGAACCAAATTGTTCGAGGGCACCAATTACGTCGGCAGGGTTGGCAAGTAAGTCGGTCTGCACTCGCTTAGCGTTGGCAAATGCTTGATTGATTTCGGCTGTCTCGCGTTGCTGGATAAAACTGCTGCGCGTAAAACCGTATGTGGTGATCGCCAAGACGGCTGAAAGGATCATTGCGCCTGCACCGAATGAGATGAGGATTCGGTGGCGCAAGCCAATGCGACGAGGTAGCAGTGCTCGTGCTGTGTTGCGAATGATTCGGCGGGCTCGTGTGCGCCGGTAACGGGGCGGTCGTGTTAACGGCTGTGCGAATGTCACGACTGCAGGCGATAGCCGAGCCCGCGAACTGTCACTACATGTGTTGGTTCGGCTGGATCTATTTCAACTTTCATTCGCAGACGGCGAATGTGAACGTCAACCAATCGTCCATCACCAAAGTATCCGTGACCCCAAACCTTGTCGAGCAAAACTTCGCGGCTGAACACACCGTTTGGATCGTGGGCTAATTCGCACAGCAAACGAAATTCGGTTTTGGTCAGCGGCACGTCTTTGCCACCGAGCGTTACCTTGCCTTCGTCGGGAATAATCTCAAGATTTCCGAATACAAGTTTTGAATGTCCTGGTGCTGACGGACGCACTCGTCGCAATAGCGCACGAATGCGAGCCGAGAGTTCTTTCGGTGCAAAAGGTTTGGTGAGGTAATCGTCTGCGCCAGCCTCGAGCCCGGCGACAACATCATGAGTGTCGACACGTGCAGTGACCATGACGATGGGGACATCACTCAATTTGCGAATCGTGCGACAGAGTTCGAAACCATCAATGCCTGGGAGCATGATGTCGATCAGTACGACGTCGGCAGGAGTGCTTTGAAAGATTGCAATCGCGTCTTCGCCTGTCGGGGCTTCGTCAACGATCCAGCCTTCGTCTTCGAGGGCAAGTTTTACTGACGCTCTGATGCGCTCGTCGTCCTCGACAGTTAAGACTCGAATCGCCATGGGCTTAATACTTACCGATCGGAGGTGCTGGAAGTCAAAATGAGATTGCCGAGTTGGCTGAATATGTTGGGATTGGAGACCAATACCTGGGCAGGACGCAATGCATTACCTGAAAAGTCGCCAGTTTGGCATCCTGCTTCGCGGGCGATCAGATCGCCAGCAGCGATGTCCCACGAGTGGAGGTTTTCTTCGAAGTATGCATCGAACCTGCCGCAGGCGACGAAACACATGTCTATTGATGCCGCTCCAAAGCGTCGGATATCACGAACTTGATGAATGAACCTTGAAACTCTGGTGGCCTGCACCGTGCGCTGCTCGGCTGAGTAACTAAAACCCGTGCAGACAAGTGCTTTGGAAATGTCAACGAGTGGATTGCAATGGATTGGCTCACCGTTACAAAATGCACCGCCACCGCGAATTGCTGTGAACATTTCGTTCAAGGCAGGGATGTACACCGCGCCAGCAAGTGATCCATGTTCGTCGACAGCCCCGATCGACACCGCCCATGTTGGTAGGTCGTAGAAGAAGTTGGTTGTGCCGTCGATTGGGTCGATATGCCAGGTGATACCTGTTGTGCCCGAATGACTTGCTCCCTCTTCGCCGATGATTGCATCATCTGGGCGTGACACGGCAAGCCCTTGCACGATCAGTACTTCGGATGCTTTGTCAAACTCGGTAACCATGTCGGTTGCGGTCGACTTAGTTTGAACATTATTCAGACCGTTGCGACGTCCATCGAGTGCCATGTCTCCAGCTTGTTTAGCCAACGTGGTCGCAACGTGCAGAAGTTGCGATGCGAGTGGATTAGTTGTCGGCAAGTTCTCGCCATTCTCCAACTGCACGCAGCACCAGCACGCTGACGATCGACATGCCGATTGCGCCAATAACTGCGCCGAGCAATAGACCAATGCCTGTGCCAACGGAACATTCGCCATCGCACTGCAAATCAACGAGCGAGTATCCGATCGCAGCACCTGCAGCACCCGCAATCAACACTCCAGCGAATGCGATAGCTCTGGCGCGAGGTGATGGAAGCGCTGACAGGGTGCGCTTGTCGTTTGGGGTTTGCGGCACCCGATTAGCGTAGTTGTTGTCGTGAAACCAGCCCGAACAATTCTGCATGTTGATATGGACATGTTTTATGTAGCGGTGGAATTGCGCGAACGTCCCGAACTACGGGGTAAGCCAGTTGTTGTTGGGGGTGATGGGAAGCGTGGTGTGGTTGCGGCCGCGTCGTATGAGGCACGCAGGTACGGAGTGTTTTCGGCGATGCCGTCGGTGCGGGCACGCAGACTATGTCCCGATGCAATTTTTTTGCCAGGTGACATGGATCTCTATGTGCAAGTGAGTTCGCAAGTGTTTGATATTTTTCGAGACTTCACACCCTTAGTCGAGGGGCTTTCGCTCGACGAAGCTTTTTTGGATGTGACCGGAGCGCAACGATTGCTTGGCGATGGAGTGGCAATTGCTGAAGCGATTCGGAAACGGGTCTTGGATGAAGTGGGTTTGGTGTGCAGTGTGGGTGTAGCAACGAGCAAATTCGTAGCCAAGTTGGCATCAAAGACAGCAAAGCCAATTGCTGATCACGTGAGTGTGCGACCAGGGCGCGGAGTCGTGCAAATTGAGAGCGGCAAAGAACGAGAATTTATCCACGGCCTCAACGTTGAAGCACTGTGGGGCGTTGGCCCTGCCACGCTGGCGAAATTGCAAAGCATAAGCATCAAGACTGTTGCAGAAATGGCTGTCATTGATCTACAGATTTTGAAACATCTGTTGGGGGATGCCCATGCAACGCACCTACATCAGCTTGCGAATGGCATTGACGACCGGGAAGTGGAGCCAAACTCTGACTCGAAGTCGATTGGCCACGAAGAAACCTTTAGTAACGACATATTTGACGTCGAATCCGTGCGTCGACATCTTGTGCGAATGTCGGATCTGGTTGCGAGAAGGTGTCGCGACGAAGGACTTGCGCCACGAACCTGCACGGTCAAAATTAAGTATTCCGATTTCATGTCGATCACACGATCGAATACAAGCCCAACGCCGATAACGAGCGCGCAAGCGATGATGCAGATGGTCGAAGGCTTATTGGTAGATGTTGAAGTGGCTCGAGGTGTGCGACTGGTTGGTATCTCGACTCGCAACTTTGCAGAACCCGAGGCGCAATTGAGTTTGTTTGACGAAGGGACACACAGTCAGGACGTCACATCTCTGGATGAGGTGTGGGCTCCGGCCACTGCAGCCATTGACGACATTCGAGAGCGATTTGGAGACGACGCAATTGGCTTGGCGAGCACCCTTCATTCCAAGCGCCGACCGGGTTCATCAAAATGGGGTCCCGAGCAATAAGATGAGGTGACTATGCCACTGTCAGCAGAAGAACAACGGATATTGCAACAGATCGAGCAGTCGCTCGAGACCGACGAACGCTTTGCGAATTCGGTGAAGCCCTCTGGCATCTACGCGCATTCGGCGCGTAAAGCGTGGTGGGCGGGTCTTGGCGCAATTGCTTCACTCATATTCACCGTCATTGCATTACAGGTGCACTTCCTGGTTGCGTTCGCTGGTTTTTTGGCGATGCTTGGCTGTGTATTGGTTATTGAAAAGCAATTGCGTGCGATGAGCAAGGTTGGTCTCAAAGATGTTGCTGCATCCTTGCGCAAGGCGCGCACGAATGCTGCTTCGAGCCGAATCAAATTTGGCAAAGACATCTAACTCTTCTGGTTTCCTCGCCATTGATATTGGCGGAACAAAACTTGCTGTTGGTGTTGTGTCTACAAGTGGTGAGCTGTTGTCGCGAGTGCAAACCCAAACGCCTGCAACCGATGTCTGGGGAGCGCTTAAAAAACTCATCGACGTGCAAATGCTGGAGTCTTCCGTGCGTCTTGAAGCGTGCGGTGTTGGGTGTGGTGGGCCGATGACATTGGGTGGAGAGCATGTCTCGCCTTTGAACATTGCAGAGTGGCGAGGCTTTGGTTTGCGTTCGGCAGTCGAACAGGCAACCGGTTTGACTACATATATTGCTAACGATGCTCAGGCGTTGGTGCTTGGAGAAGTGTGGTGTGGCAGTGCCGTCGGTGTTTCTGATGTGATCGGAATGGTGGTGTCGACAGGTGTCGGTGGCGGCATCGTTTCTCATAACAAACTTGTGACTGGCCGACTTGGTAACGCTGGACACATTGGGCACGTAATTGTTGAACCCGATGGCAGGTTGTGCGAGTGCGGGGCCTACGGATGCTTGGAGGCACATGTCTCCGGTAGATCAATTGAAGCGATGATTGGAAAATCGAGTGAGCATGCTTCCAATGAGGTCAGGATCGAGGCTGGAAAACTGGTTGGGCGAGCACTTGTATCGGTAGGTGCTCTCATGGATTTACAACTCTGTGTAATCGGGGGTTCGGTCGCCCTCGGTTTCGGCGCTCCGTTTTTTAATGCCGTCCAGCACGAGCTTGATCGCTCGGCACGCCTTGAATTTATTCGTGGAATGAAGGTGTTGCCCGTTGGTCTGGGTGACGCAGCACCATTGATTGGCGCTGCGAGTTTGGCAAGGTCTTCGTACTAGCGTAAAGACTTATGAACCCGACATATAGCGCAGCGGCGGAAGAGTATCGCGAAAAAGTGCAGGCCTTTTTGGCCGAGAAGTTGCCTCCAAATTGGAAGGGCATTGGCGCACTGACTGGCGATGCGCTTGAGCATTTCGTTACCGAATGGCGCGCAACGCTCTTTTCGTCTGGATACCTTGCTCCTGGCTGGCCAGTCGAGTTTGGTGGCGGCGGTTTGTCGGAACTTGAACAAGTCATCATCGCTGAAGAATTTGCTCGTGCAGGTGTGCCGACTGGTGGTCACAACGACGTGTTCAGTATTCAAATGCTCGGTAACACATTGTTGCTGTTTGGCACCGAAGAGCAAAAGCGTCACTACTTGCCACGCTTACTCGCTGGCGAAGATACGTGGTGTCAGGGTTACAGCGAACCAAACGCAGGCAGCGATTTGTCGAACGTTGGTTTGCGTGCAGAGTTGGACGGCGATCAGTGGGTGTTGAACGGACAAAAAATTTGGACGTCAGCCGGACATCTTGCCGATCATATTTTTACGCTTGCACGCACAGATCCAGATGCTCCAAAACATAAAGGCATTTCGTTTTTGCTCGTAGACATGAGGCAACCAGGAATTGAGGTTCGACCAATCAAGATGCTGTCGGGTGAGAGCGAATTCAACGAAGTGTTTTATACAGACGCAGTTGTGCCAAAAGAAAATGTTGTTGGCGGAGTAAACAACGGTTGGGCTGTTGCCATGGGTCTACTTGGTTTTGAGCGCGGGGCTGCAGCATCAATTGCACCGATTGCTTTTGAAGCTGAATTTGATCGTTTGTTGCAACTGGCAAAGGATCGCGGTGTCAGCAACGACCCACGTGTTCGTCAAAAGTTGGCATGGTGTTATTCCAAGGTGCAAGTGATGCGTTATTTGGGTATGCGCACATTGACAAAGTTTTTGGCCGGACATCATCCTGGTCCTGACGGTGCAATCTTTAAGTTGTACTGGAGCGAGTATCACAAAGTCGTCACCGAATTGGGCGTAGATCTTTTGGGAATGGATGCAATGACTCCGACAGGTCGCAAACCTTCAAGTGCGTTCTCGACCGACGACGCTGGTGCACCAAACGATTCAATGAGTTGGGCGATGACATTTTTAAATGCTCGCGCAGGAACTATCTATGCGGGTTCGTCTCAGGTGCAGCGCAATATCATCGGCGAGATGGTGTTGGGTCTACCCAAGGAACCAAAGCCAGGCTGATCTGATGTTGGCTTTCCGCACGTATTTGAAGCTGATTGGTGCTGTTGTTATGCGGCCCGGTCTGTGGATGACGGCGCTTCGTTCAGCCAAGCGGTTAGTGCCACGACAGTGGTGGCGCAATGGTTCGCATCTGCCAGTGCCCTCGCGCGCTTATGTCAATTTTCGAATGACAACCCAATATGGATATGGCGTCGACCAACCAGAGATTGCTGACATCATCGATTATTTGGAATGGTCAAAAGATTGGCACAGTACCGGAACGTCGATGCGTCGACGACTCTTCAAGGCATAACTGATGCGAAGCGCGCTGGTATTAAATGCAACATACGAGCCGCTGAGTGTTGTCTCGGCGCGACGCGCTGTGTGTTTAGTGCTGTCGGACAAAGCCGAAATTATTGAGGACGATGGAACAGAAGTGCATTCGGAAACGATGAGCATCCCTGGTCCACTCGTGATTCGGCTTCGCTACATGGTCAAAGTTCCGTACCACCGCCGCACGGCGCTTTCTCGTCGTGCAGTGTTTGCTCGGGACGATCACCGCTGTCAATACTGTGGCGGAGTTGCCGACTCGATTGACCATGTAATGCCGCGCTCGCGCGGAGGCATGCATATTTGGGAAAATGTGACAGCAGCGTGTCGCCCGTGCAATTTGCGAAAGCGCGACAGAACGCCCGAAGAAGCTGGAATGTTGCTTGAATCGCAACCCCTTGCCCCACGTGAATTGGCGTGGATCACTGTGTCGGTGGGACGTGTGCCCGACGAGTGGAAGCAGTATCTTGCCGCTGCATCCTAAATCGACATGGCGCGTGCACGATGTGCGCACAACTGCAAGTGAACAACATGGGCGCGATCTTCCAGCAGAGCGAAGTGTGTGGAATGTAGACATCACCACTCCTGCAATCGTGTTGGGGTCACGACAGACTGAAGCCGAGGTCGATCGGGATGCGTGTGTCATTGCAGGAACAGAAATAGTGCGGCGGCGAAGCGGTGGTGGAATGGTCTATCTGTCACCGGGCAAACAGGTGTGGCTTGACGTGGTGATACCCAAAGATGATCGGCTCTGGATTGATGACGTTGGGCAAGCTGCATGGTGGTTGGGTGATGTGTGGCTGGCTGCAATCGAGTCGCTCGCGACTGCCGGAAAAATAGATGCCTACGTGCATCGACAAGATTTGGTGCGGGGCAAATATGGCGACCTCGTCTGTTTCTCTGGCGCGGGACCTGGCGAAGTGATGACTCTCGACGATGCTGGCAACCCTGCAAAAATTGTGGGTATCAGCCAAAGACGAACTCGAGACTTGGCACGTTTTCAGTGCACAATGTATTTGCAGTGGGAAACAGTTTTGTCACAGCAGTTTGGTCTGTTGCTGAGTGACCCCAGCGCCGCATTTGTGGAAATGCAATCAAATCTTGAACATAGTGTGATGCCGTTGAGCCGGCTCGCTAGCGGCCTGACAGCCAGTGATGTGCTGGCTGCGTTCATGGCGCAAATAACTCGCGTCTAACGCGCGCTCGGCTAGATCCTCGCTGGATCCTCAACCATATTTTTTTGACCCTGCTTTTGCTTCCACATACCCAAGGGATAGTCCACTAGTAAAGTGGAGAAAAGTGGGGGATAATGCTTGCAAGTGGGGGGAAGTGGGGATAATGTAAAGCCACTTGGTTGGAGCGATGGCTCAAACCCAGTGGCAGCAAGGAAAAACGTAAACGGCAGCGGAGGCCACAGTGTTCGTAGGGGTGCATGAGCGTCAGTTGGACCCAAAGGGTCGACTTGGATTGCCTGCTTCGTTTCGTCCTCGTTTAGAGCCCCGTTGTTACCTCTCGATTGGTCGAGATAAGTGCGTCGATATTTTGACCGCTGAGGCTTTTGAGGCAGTGGCCAAAGATGCAGTTGAGAAAGTGCGCTCGGGCGAAATGGATCGCAATCAGCAGCGCGCGCTTGCGAGCAACACATTTGAAGTTGTTGTAGATGCCCAAGGGCGAATCAACATCGACGAAATCCTGCGTGAATACGCCGGACTCACACTCAATTCGCGGGTCGTTGTTAGCGGCTCATTTGATCGCGCAGAAATCTGGGATCCAACGCGCCATCAGCGCATTAGCGACGAAGGCCTGCAACAAATCGCCGGCACTGGTCAATAGAGAAGCGATCGAAGGGAGACAAGTCACGAACCAACGCAACGTGTAGCAAGTTCGAGACCAAGGTTTCGATCTTCAGCAGTCTTCCGGTGAGCAAGGTAGACAGCATCAACTCCGCCCGCTTCTATCTCGTACGCGCGGGGAGACATCCCGGCGGCACCGCGAGCCGGGGGACTGCTGAAGAGCGAAGCACAGGTGTCCTGAAGTTACACAGAATTATTGCGATCGTGAACAAATATTTATGTCTCATTCGTTGAACAGTCCAGTAAATAGCTCAGTAAATAGCCCAGTAAATAGCTCGATTTCGTTTGGTCACGAACCAGTCATGGCGGCAGAGATCGTAGAAGTGTTTGCGCCAGTTCCACACGGTGTCATTGTCGACGCAACGATGGGTGGTGCTGGTCATACGGTTCGGTTGTTGAGCGCATATCCGTGGATGCGGGTGCTTGGAATTGATCAAGATCCTGTCGCAATTGCGCACAGTCGCAAACTGGTTATTGAAAATACAGAAATTGGCAATCGTCTGATGATTGAGCAGGGACGCTTCGATGAGATGACTTCGATGCTTGAACGCAACAGCATCACCGAAATATCTGGTGCGCTTTTTGATCTGGGAGTTTCGTCGCCTCAACTCGACACGGCGGATCGTGGTTTTTCGTATCGCAATGCAGGACCACTTGATATGCGCATGGATACCACGCAGCAACTTAATGCTTCGGACGTGGTGAACTCGTATGACGTAGAACAACTGACACATGTACTGCGCAACAACGCCGACGAGCGATTTGCGTATCGCATCAGCAAGGCAATCATTGCCGCGCGACCAATAACCGACACAGTGCATTTGGCCGAGGTCATTGCGGGGGCCATTCCAGCTCCAGCACGGCGCACCGGGGGTCACCCTGCAAAGCGCAGCTTCCAAGCAATTCGGATTGAAGTCAATAAGGAACTCGACATCTTGCCTCAGGCTCTGAACGAAGCAATTCGGGCAACAAGTCCTGGTGGACGCATCGCGGTGTTGTCGTATCACTCCGGTGAAGATCGCATTGTCAAGCAAGCATTCAAAGATGCCGAGGCAGATCCGAAAGTACAACTAGTTGCATCGCCATATCACCACCACGCATCGCCATTGCACAAACTGGTTCGCAAAGTGCGAGTGAGTGAGCGCCCAAGTGCGCAAGAGATCGAACAAAACCCACGAGCTGCTTCGGCGCGTTTGCGGGTCATCGAGAAAGTGAGTAGTTGAGATGGCGCTAGCGATTGCAGTTGAACGTGGGCCACAGCCTGGTCGACGTCGAGTGCAGTCGACACCCCCTGAGCGCCATCTCGCTCTCGTTCCTCAGACAACACGCCGGACAATTCGTTTATTCGCTGCAGGTGCTGTTGGTTTGTTTCTCTTAATGAGTGTCGCGATTGGTTTTCAGGCAGTGATTGCCGAACAGCAATTGAAGTTGGACCATGTGTCGAGCGAATTGCGCTTAGCAAAGTTGTATCAGGACCAACTTCGACAGCAGCGAGCCGGATTACTTGCACCCGAATATTTGCGCACACAGGCTGGCATGCAGGGTATGTCGCAAGGTCTCGGTTCGCGATTCGTTGAGGTACCTCAAGATGTTGTCGCACAAGTAGTGATTGCAACTGGACTGATGGACTCAACGATTGCCGAACCATCGGCGATGTCGAATTTGAATCCGCTCGCACCACTTGCAACAATGCAACAAGGACCGGTTGCACCATGAGCGTGGTAGCTGGAGGCCGTGGTGGGCGAGTACCTGCCGCACGTGTGCAGCCGCGACAAAAATCTCGACAAAACTCTCGACAGCAAGAGCGGCGTCGGCAAAACGCTGCCGAAGTCGTACGCGATCGTGCTCGCACTTCAGTCACAGACTTTTATACCAATCTGCAGGGTGGCAAAATTCGATTTCGACTTGTTGCGATGTATGTGTTGGTCTCGTTGATGTTGATGACGATGCTTGTTCGTGTTTCGTATTTGCAAACAATCGGCGCAGGTGACTACCGCGACGCAAGCGTGAGTCAACGGACCCGAATTTCCGTCGCCTTTGCAGAGCGAGGCTCAATTCTTGACCGCAACGGATTGGAGCTGGCTTTGCCAGTGCCGACGCGCACCGTGTTTGCTGATCCACGAATAATTGTCGATCCAGTTGCAACTGCACACGCGATCGCTGGAGTACTTGGCATGTTGCCAGAAGACGAGTTGGTGCTTGCAAGCAAGCTGCAAAATAAGGGCTCGAGTTTTCTTTACATTGCTCGCCAGGCCACAACCGAGGTTTCCGATGCGCTGATCGCACTCAATCTTGCAGGAATCTCTTCGTACCAAGAGCAAAGCAGAACCCTCACGTCCGATGGCCTGCGGGCGCTTGTGGGCAGAACTGACATCGATGGCCTCGGCATCTCTGGTCTTGAGGAGCAGTTCAACGAGTTACTTGCAGGCACTAATGGTCGAACTGTGCGCGAAGTAAACAGCAAGGGACAGTCAATACCTACGGGTGATGATTCAAGCCAGGTAGCAGTGCGAGGTCAAGACTTGGTCACGACGATTGATCGCAACATTCAGTTTCAAGTGGATGCAATTATTACTCAACAGATCACTCGACTAAACGCCCGCGGTGGTGCGGCGATAGTGATGGACTCAACAACCGGCGAAATCTATGCGATGTCGACAATTCGCAAAAACACTGATGGCACATACACTGCGGACTCGGGCAACTTTGCTGCAGTGGATGCATACGAGCCAGGATCGGTAGCAAAAGTATTTAGCGTCTCGGCCGCGCTCAACGAAGGAACAGTAGAAACGAACTCGGTGTTTCAGGTTCCAGGCAAGCAGGTGTTCAACGCAGGAACCAAATGGGTGCACTCAGTAACCGATGCATATCCGCACGAACTTGAAGCTATGACGGTGCGCAAGATCCTGGTTGACTCATCAAACCTCGGAACAGTGCAAATTGCGCAGACAATACCGGCAGAGACACTGCATGATTATCTCAAAGAATATGGATTTGGAACGAAGACTGATGTCAACTACCCGGGTGAGAGCAAGGGTCTGCTGAAGTCGTTTAATGAGTTGCGCGGTACTGAAAAGATTACAACTGCATACGGCTATGGATACTCGGCAAGTGCGTTGCAATTGATCGCGGGTGTCAATGTGGTTGCTAATAACGGTGTCTATGTTGCGCCACGGCTTGTTAGTTCGGTGATTGACTTAAATGGAATTAATCAACCAAGCACACCTTCAGCTACACACACCGTGATCAAACCGGAAGTGGCGGCAACGATGCGCTCTTTAATGAGTGATGTCGTGTGCTTTGGAACTGCATCGCTCGCACGGGTGCCGGGAATGACTGTTGCTGGCAAGACGGGCACTGGTTACAAGCGCCAAGACAACGGCACCTACGTCAAAGATGATGGATCGCGTGCATATTTCGCATCATTTGTTGGATTCTTGCCTGCAGAAAACCCACGCTTCACCGTGTTGGTCTCGATCGACGAACCAGACCCAGCATCACGCGATCGTTTTGGTGGTACTGCTGCTGCTCCAGTATTTGCAAACATTGCACAGGTACTGATCAACGAACTTGATATTCGGCCTGCAGCAACAGACATGGGCTGTCCAAAGGAGCGCCCTGCCGAGCTAGGGGCTACGCACTAGTTATGAAGGCGACGACGGATACGGTCGCGCCTCAAGCGCTAGGCAAACTGCTCGAAGCAACATACGCCGGTCATTTGCCTGGCGTGATGTATGCCTCGGTTGGTTCGCTTGATGCGACAATTAGTGACATCACCAATGATTCGACGCAGGTGAGTCGCGGTTCGTTGTTTTGTTGCGTGGTTGGCGACAACACGGATGGTCATGATTTTGCTCAAGACGCGCTGAACGCGGGAGCATCTGCACTTTTGGTGGAGCGCGAACTTCCTTTTGATTGTGCGCAAATTGTGGTGACTGATACTCGGCGCGCAATGGGGGAGATCTCGAGTGCATTTTATGATCACCCGAGCAAGAAGTTGCGTGTTGTCGGTATCACAGGAACAAACGGCAAAACAACAACAGCCCATTTATTGGGCGCGATCTTTCGTCAGCAAGGGTTAAACACCGAAGTGTTCGGAACACTTTCCGGTGCGAGGACCACACCTGAGTCTTGCGATTTGCAACGAAGTTTATGGCAGGCAGTCAATGCCGGGGTTCAAGCGGTAGTGATGGAAGTGACTTCGCATGCGCTTGTGTTGCAACGCATTGTTGGCACCCAATTTGATGCTGTGGTTTTTCTGAATCTTTCGCCAGAGCACTTAGATTTTCATAAAACTCAAGAGCAGTATTTTGCAGCGAAAGCAAGTTTGTTTGACCAGAAGTTTTCAAGTCTTGGCTTTATCAATCATGATGATGTGCACGGACGATTGCTGTTGGATGCAACCGAAATCAACACGGTGAGCTTTGGGCTTGACGATGCCAACGATCTAGAAGTCACTGCAAGTAGCCACTCGTATGTTTGGCGGAAAAAGAAATTGCATGTTCCGGTCGGAGGAAAATTTAACGTGTCAAATTCGCTTGCTGCCGCCACTGTGGCAGCCGGTCTTGGAGTCGACGTCGTCGACATAGTTTCCGGATTGGCTGCTGCAGGAACGGTCGCTGGCAGATTTCAATCGATCTCCAACGATGCATCGTTTGATGTGATCGTCGACTATGCGCATACCCCAGACGCACTGCAACGTGTGCTCGACACAATGCGAGAAATAATTGCACCTGGAGGAAAAATTATCTTGGTGTTCGGTTGCGGTGGTGATCGAGACAAAGCTAAGCGTCCGATGATGGGGATGGTTGCAGCACTTGGCGCCGACCGTGTCATCGTTACGTCGGATAATCCTCGATCGGAAGAACCTTCCGACATTGCGCAACAAATTACTTCTGGCATTGATGATGCAGTGGGCAGATCGCATGTAAGTGTCGAGTTGGATCGTCGATCTGCAATAGAATTAGCTCTAATGACAGCCAGAAAAGGTGATGTCGTGATCATCGCTGGTAAGGGTCATGAAATAACCCAAACCATTGGCAATCAGGTTCTGCCGTTCAATGATGCTCAAGTTGCCAATGAATTGATAGGTGCGCTCTCATGATTCCAATTTTTATCGCAGGTTCAATCGGCATGATCGTGTCGCTTATCGGCACTCGTGTGCTGATGGTTATTTTTGCACGGCTTGGTAAGGGCCAGCCGATTCTTGGCGCAGAGGATCACGGGCCAGTACATCAGATGGGCAAGCAGGGCACCCCAACCATGGGCGGTATCGCTATTTTGTTTGCGGGAGCGATTGGATGGACCGTCGCACATGTGCGAGCAGGTCTGCCGTTTTCTGATCAGGCCGCCATTATCTGGCTTACCGTTTTTGTGCTTGGAGCGATTGGTTTTCTTGATGACTACTTGAAGGTGCGTCGCCAACACAACCGAGGAATTTTTTGGAAGAAAAAGGGTTGGATCACCTTTGGTATCACGTTGTTGTTGCTGTGGCTGTTGTCGAGTACGACCGGTGTGGTCGAGACCATTTCGTTTACGCGAGCAACGAGTCCTGGTTGGGACATCACCGGACCGATCTTTATCGTCTGGACAGCCATCATGGTGTGGAGCACTACTAACGCCGTCAATGTGACCGATGGATTGGATGGATTGGCCGCAGGTTCAGCACTGTTTGGATTCTTGGCGTTCACCGTGATTGCATATTGGGCTTTTCGTAATCCGCGCATTTATGACATTGTTAACCCACTCGACCTGGCTGTGCTCTCTGCATCTTTGGCAGGAGCGTGCGCAGGTTTCTTATGGTGGAACGCCGCTCCGGCACGAATTTTTATGGGCGATGTAGGAGCACTCGGTCTTGGCGCTGCGCTAGGAATGCTCGCAGTCACGACGAATACACATTTGCTTTTGCCGATCGTCTGTGGAATCAATGTTTTCGAAGCTGGTTCTGTAGCTGTGCAGATGGGTGTGTTTAAGGCGTCCGGTCGGAAGCGACGACTACTGAAAATGTCGCCGATCCATCATCATTTTGAATTGAGTGGCTGGCCTGAAACAACCGTAATCATTCGGTTCTGGATCATTTCTGGCATTTGTGTTGCAACTGCAGTTGCGATTTTTATTGCAGACTTTACGCGGCAAGCTGGTTTGCGTTGAGTGTAGAGCAAACAACATTGGTGTTTGGTCTTGGGGTGGCAGGAATGGCAGTCGCGAACGCGCTGCATGAGCGTGGCGAGACAGTGATTCTCGCCGACGATGAAGCTACGAAACAACATGAAGATTTTGCAAGAGCTTTGAACTGTGAATTTATTGATGCGACCGACGAGACGGCAGTGGTCGGTACTTTGAAACGCATCACTCGTCTTGCACCTGCACCCGGAATTTCGGAAAGCCATCATGTGGTCTCTACTGCCAGACAGATGGGTCTGACTATCTCTTCTGAACTGGAGTTGGCTTACAACATTGAGGAACTTCGGATTGGCGG
>CAFAAG010000003.1_pt1 | contig 25780 bp, 26 predicted proteins | sample 7267441 | NCBI WGS metagenome assembly CAFAAG01 (sample SAMEA6813978, study PRJEB35770) | uncultured Acidimicrobium sp. | biome: Freshwater; feature: Freshwater reservoir; material: water | place: Czech Republic | collected 2016-08-15 | depth 30m m | reverse complement strand
CCGCGCGGCAAAGGCTCGCGTGAAGTTTTTTGAGTCTCGGTCATGCGCGACGCACGCGAGTGCCGGCCTTGGTGGTCTCGACCACGTAGCCAGCTGCTTGCAGTTCAATACGGATGGCGTCAGCCGTTGCAAAATCTTTTGCCACGCGAGCAGCATCCAGTTGTTGTGCGCGCTCGACAATCGCTGCGTCAATATCGTCGCCACTGCGCAACATGAGGCCCAGCGCATTGCACATTTCGTGCACTGCAGTTGCCAAGGCTGCACATGCTTGAGTGTCGCCAGACTCGATGGCAATATTGGCGCGTCGTACGGTGTCAAAAATAATTGCCATTGCGTTTGCTGTATCGATGTCGTTGTCCATTACTTCACGAAACTTGGCGAGCACTTCAGTGTCAGCAGACATTGCTGGCAACGCAGCCTTGGTCATGCGGTCTGCAAACCCATCCAGATTGGCCAGTGACTTGACCGATGAATCAATGTTGTCTTGACCCACCTTGACCGGTGAGCGGTAGTGCGTTTGCAACAACAACATGCGGTATGCGCGTGGGTCGTAATGCTGCACCAAGTCGACAAGATTGGTGACGTTGCCGAGGCTCTTCGACATTTTTTCACCTTCGGTGTCGACAACGAAACCGTTGTGCATCCAGTGCTGGGCAAATGTCTTGCCAAGAGCCACTGCTTGGGCGCGTTCGTTTTCGTGGTGAGGAAAGCGCAAGTCGGCGCCACCGCAATGCAAGTCGAAACCTTCACCAAGTAATTGCAGACTCATCACTACACATTCGCTGTGCCACCCTGGTCGACCCTCACCCCACGGTGATGACCAACTTGGTTCGCCAGGTTTAGAAAACTTCCACAGTGCAAAGTCGGCTGGGTGACGCTTTTGTGCAGCACCCAACACTTCGCGATCGCCACCACCAGACAACATGTCGTCCAAATTTTGATGCGCAAGTAATCCGTAATCTGGCACCGACGAAATATCGAGGTACACACCGTCATCGGTTGCGTACGCGCTGTCGCTCGACATCAACTCGCCGATCATGTCAACCATCTGTTCTACGTATTCGGTTGCGTGCGGCACATCGGTTGGTCGCATCACACCAAGTGCGTTCATTGCGTCAAACCACACGGTTTCGCATTTGTGAGTGATTTCTGCCCACGGACGATTTTCGCGATTTGCGCGGTCGATGATCTTGTCGTCAATATCGGTGATATTGGATACCAATCGCACCTGAACACCGCACCACTCCATATATCTACGCAAAATGTCGTAGACCAAAGTGGCTCGACCGTGGCCCAAATGCGGTGGGCCATAGACGGTTGGGCCACACAAATAGATGCCCAACTTGCCTGGCTCACGCATTTTGAGTTCGCGCACATCGCGTGTCACGGTGTCATATAAGTGCAGCACGCACACAGCCTAGAGGCGCAGTTGTAGGCCAAGCAGTGGCCTGACCCAATACAGTTAATGCGCGATGACCGTGCCCGATAAGCCCTCCCTCGACAACGTCGAAAGCAAGTTGATTGCACAGTGGGATGCCTCGGGCACATACGCATTTGACCGCAAGGCCACTCGCGACAACGTCTTTGCCATCGATACTCCTCCACCCACTGTGAGCGGTTCACTACACATGGGCCACGTGTTTAGCTACACACATACCGACGCTGTCGCCAGGTTTTGGCGCATGCGTGGCAAGTCAGTTTTTTATCCGATGGGTTGGGACGACAACGGACTGCCGACCGAACGACGTGTGCAAAATTATTTTGGTGTGTCATGCGACCCGAGCGTTGCTCATGACCCCACATTTGTGCCGCCATTTCGCGGCGACGTGCCCAAGGATCAACGCGCAGTTGCAATTTCTCGCCCAAACTTCATTGCGTTGTGCGAAGAGCTCACGCACGAAGACGAAAAAGTTTTTGAAGACCTGTTTCGCCGACTTGGATTGTCGGTCGATTGGTCGCTGTTGTACACCACCATCAGCGATCACGCGCGACGCACAAGCCAAGACGCGTTCTTGCGCAACTTGTCGCGCGGTGAGGCCTACGCACAAGAAGCACCAACTTTGTGGGACGTAGATTTTGGAACAGCTGTTGCGCAAGCCGAATTAGAAGATCGCGAGCGTCCTGGTGCATTCCACGACATTTCTTTCAAGCATGAGTCTGGTGGCGAAATATTGATCGCGACTACGCGACCAGAACTCATCCCTGCTTGCGTTGCACTCGTTGCTCACCCAGACGACGACCGCTACAAACCATTTTTTGGCACCATGGTGCGCTCGCCGTTGTTTGATGTTGCAGTACCTGTGCTCGCACACGAACTTGCACAGATCGATAAAGGTACGGGCATTGCGATGGTCTGCACATTTGGTGATCTCACCGACGTTGTGTGGTGGCGCGAACTCAATTTGCCTACACGCCCAATTATTGGACGCGATGGTCGCATCTTGACGCAAGCACCAGACGGCATGACAAGTGCTACTGGTCTCGAGCACTATGCGGCACTTGCCGGCAAATCGGTGAAGCAGGCTCAGACCGCCATCGTCGAGATGCTGCGCACAAGTGGTGACTTGCGCGGCGAGCCAAAACCAATCACTCACCCTGTCAAGTTTTACGAAAAGGGCGATCGACCTCTCGAGATCGTGACAAGCCGTCAGTGGTACATCCGCAACGGCGGTCGCGATACCGATTTGCGCGCAGCATTGCTGGCACGCGGCGATCAGTTGGCTTGGCATCCAGAATTTATGCAACATCGCTACAGCAACTGGGTCGACGGACTGAACGGTGACTGGCTCGTAAGTCGTCAGCGTTACTTTGGCGTGCCAGTGCCGCTGTGGTATCGACTCAATCAAGCCGGTGAACCCGACTATTCGAACCCACTTGTTCCTGAAGCATCACGATTACCAATCGATCCAAGTACCGATGTACCAGGTGATTTCACCGAAGCACAGCGCGGTGTTCCGGGTGGATTTATCGGTGATGCTGATGTGCTCGACACGTGGGCGACATCTTCATTGACGCCACAAATTGCTGGTCGCTGGCTCGACGACCCAGCAATGTTTAACAATGTTTTCCCAATGGACGTGCGACCACAGGGCCACGACATCATTCGCACATGGCTCTTTGCAACAACCGTTCGTTCCCACTTCGAACACAGTGTTGCTCCGTGGCGCAACGCTGCACTGTCGGGATGGATCTTGGATCCTGATCGCAAGAAGATGTCGAAGTCGAAGGGCAACGTCGTAACACCAATCGATTTGTTTGAGCAATACGGCAGCGACGCTGTGCGCTACTGGGCTGCATCTGCCCGACCAGGAGTCGACACCGCATTTAGCGAAGACCAAATGAAGGTTGGACGCAAACTCGCCACCAAGTTGCTGAACGCAACAAAGTTTGTGTTGGGTGCTGGTGACGTAAGTGCCGACGTGGTGCCGACTGAGCCGCTTGACGTTGCTATGTTGCAACGACTCAGCGTTGTGATCAACGATGCAACCACGGCGTTCGAAACATTTGACTACGCGCGAGCACTCGAGCGCACCGAATCATTCTTTTGGTGGTTCTGCGACGACTATCTCGAACTCGTCAAGATGCGTGCATACGGCACTACCGATATTTCTGCCTCGGCTCGGGCTGCACTTCAACGCGCGCTGAGTGTCATGCAACGTTTGTTTGCTCCTCACATTCCATTTGCCACCGAAGAAGTATGGAGTTGGTGGAAACAACATTCGATCCACTTGGCGCAATGGCCAACTGTTACTGAAATTACCGGAGATACCAAACATATTGATGCCTTCGAGATGATGCTCGACAGTGCGTGCAACGTGATCGGTGTTATTCGTCGCACCAAAACAGAAGCCAAACTCTCGCAACGTGCCGAGGTTGAGTACACATCCGTGAGTGCAACAGATGCACAAATTGCATTGCTCAAAGTGTGCATTGGTGACTTGCAAAACGCTGGTGTTGTACCTGCAGTCGAGTTTGTTTCGCACACAGCAGGTGATTCAGTTGCACATATCGTGACGACTGTGCGACTCGCACCAGTAGTGGACGCCAAGTGAGTCACTACAAGCGACCTCGTTCGCACTACTTCGTTCTTGCACTCAACATTGTTGTGGTGTGTGCATTACTTGTTGCTGGAATTGGCATGTTGTGGGCCAACAACCGTCTCAACGCCCGACAAGTTGTTTCACTCAATCGTGACCCAAACGGTCAACCAAGTTCTGACGCCGAAATCACGCCTTCCGATAACTGGAATTTGACCGAAGGCGACCTCGCCGCCAAAAACTTTTTGCTCACTGGCTCAGACAACGGCAGTTGTGTCGACCCAGATTCTCCGTATGCAGGAGCATTTGGCGATCGAACAAGCTTTGGCGAGCGCAGCGACACGATCATGATTATTCGCGTTGATCCCAAAGATAACCGCGCGGCATTTTTGTCTTTTCCGCGTGACTTGTGGGTCAAAATTGCTGGTTCTACTCGCACCAACCGCATCAACACTGCTTTTGATCGCAAAAACCCAAACAAGCTCGTCGACACGATTTACCAAAACTTTGGAATCAGTATCGATCACTATGTCAACATCGACTTTTGTGCCTTTAAGGAAATCGTCAATGCGGTAGGCGGAGTCAGCATTCCATTTTTGTACGAGACTCGCGACAAAAAAACTGGTCTATACGTGCCGGCACCGAGTTGCTTTGAGTTTTCTGGCGATCACGCACTCGCATACGTACGATCTCGATCTGGTTACTCCTACTTTGACACTGCAAAAAATGATTGGATCAAAGACGGAACGGGTGATCTTGGTCGTATCAGCCGTCAACAAGACTTCATTCGCCGCGCCATGCAACGGGCTCTTGATAAGGGATCGACTAGCCCATCTGTTGCAAACAAACTGCTTAACGCGGCGCTCAAAAATGTGATCACCGATGATCAACTCACACCAATCTCAATGCTGCAACTGGCACAGGCAATGCGCGACCTCAATACCAGCAGTATTCCCACCTACACAATTGCTGCAACTGGCGAAATGGTCGGCGATCAGTCCGTTCTTATACCGCGAATTCAAAACGACACGATGCGCGAAATTCTCGCCTTGTTTCAGGGCAAAGCAAGTTTGGCCACTCCTGGTTCGGCCACTGATGCGCCAACTACATCAGATACCCCAACCTCAGGCATGACAACAAACGAAGGCGCCCTCGGCGGCATCACGAGTATAGAAATAGTGCCGGTGAATTACGTGAAGTACACAAGCAACGCTTCATCATCTGCACCACCAACGACACTTCCAGTTGTTGCACCAGAGCAGGCAACACTCGGTGTTGCTCCACCAAACGATCCGAGTTGCCGCTAGTCGAGCACTCGTCGTAATGCATCGGGCACATCGCTTGGCCCACTTACTGTTGTAAACCTTGCGCCTACTTGTTGTGCAAATACGCGAGCCTCTGCATCGTCATCAACTGGTGCGATGACCACAAGCTCTTCAAGCGAACTACCCGCAAGCACCGCATCGCCCTCAACAGTCGAGCGACAATCGGAGAACAAAATCGTTACTCGCCTACCTGCCCGAGAACGTGCAAGTTGAGTGCTTGCAGTGGTCAATGCCTGAGCAAGGTTGGTTGTGCCAAACCCACGCAACGAAAGCACCGTGTTGACTACCTGTTCGCTTGACCGCGAAACATTCTGCGACTTTGCAACCACAACGTCATTGCCAAACACCAGCACGCTGTAATCACTTGGCTCGCGACTGGCTATAGCCGCAGCAGCCATTGCCGAATTAGCAAGTGGCTTCCCACCCATCGAGCCACTGCGGTCAACTACCAAACTGAATGCTGTTCCCGGTTTTGTCCAGCCACGCACTTTGAGGGCATCTACATCGACTGCGCCATGCACTCGTATTTCGTTTAGTCCATCCAGACTCGCGTCGATGTCGATATCACCTGCATCTGGCTGATAATTGACAAGCGTCATCTTGCCAATACCGCGCGGACGCGGCTTGCCAGTGCGCGCAATTTCGAGCATCACTCGCCCTGCAAGTCGGCGTGCAAGTTCACGCAACTTTGGGTCGGTTGCTGCGGTCAAGTCTGCGAGCATGCCGAGTATTTCGTCAGGAGATTCGTTCAGAGCTTCGTCTACTGCGGCTTCATCGAGCTCGCCAACTTCTGGAGAAATTTGTTCAAATCGATCATGTCGCGCCAAGTCACTTCGCGAAACAGTTTTCTTATTTGCTTGACTCTCTGCTTGCTCGGCGAGCGCGCCCTCTTTAACTGCCGGATTTGCTAGTTCGAGGTCGTGGCCCCAGTCGGGGCGCCAGCTTTTCCCGCTGACTCGTCTCCGGCGCTCAAACCAAAAACGTCATTCCAAATTTCGGCAACAACTTCTTCTGCATTACGCACACTTCCTTCTCGAATACGCACTCTGCCACTGATGGCAACTAGTGCACTATCGAGCCCAATTGATGCAGAAATATTTTTCGACGAGCGCACTTCGGCCAAACTCGATGCCACCAAAGCAGTATCAATCGCCCCACGCACCGATGACCCAACTCGCAAATCAGGATGACTGCGTGTGCGACGAACAACTTCAACAACTTTTGTTACCCACGCAGCGTCTGGTTGCACACCAGCGCTATTTTTTTGGTTATTTGCCTTGAGATTGCGATCAACAATTGAACACTCGTCTTGAGAAGACTGATATGTCATTGCAACACGACACACTCGGTCATACACAGCGCTTGAAATGCGCGCCGTACCCACGGCATCAAACGGGTTCATTGCTGCAACCAGTCGAAATCCATCGGTGCCGACCACTTTGCCCAGTCGCGGCACAGTTATCTCGCCTTCGCTCATCACCGTGATCAACACGTTGAGCGTCTCTTCCGGAATTCGGTTGATCTCTTCTACATACAACAATGAACCTTCACGTAATGCTGTTACGAGTGGGCCATCAACAAAGACGTCAGGTGCGTAGCCGTCGGTCAAGACGCGAGCTGGGTCAAAGTGACCAATCAGTCGTGCAGGTGTGAGCTCGGCGTTGCCCTCAACAAACGAAAACCCAACCGACATACTTTGAGCAACTGCACGCAATAACGTGCTTTTACCCGTGCCAGGAGGTCCTTCAAGCAACATATGTCGTCCAGCAACAAGTGCTGCAACTACCAACTCAATTTCACGCTGACGCCCGACAACATCGTTGCCGACTGCATGAATTATCTGGCTTGATGTTTGCTGATCAGTCATATTTGATGACGCCACGGATATTTTCTCCGTCACGCATCGCGCGGTAACCCTCGTTGATGTCATTCAACGTGTAAGTGCGGGTGACCAAACCGTCGAGATCGAGTTGACCTTCGCGATACAAGCCGAGCAACTTTGGAATATCGGAGCGTGGATTTCCAGAGCCAAAGAGCGATCCAACAAGTTGCTTTTCCATCAACGTCATGTCGAGCAAACTTACCGATGCACCAAACTCCATTGCGGGGTGAATGTTGGTTACGACAACACGACCACGCTTTGCAGTCAGTGCCATTGCTTCATGAATTACTGCGCCACTACCGACGCCCATCGTCATGATCACTTTGTTGGCCATGGTGCCACGAGTGAGTTCTTGCAACAGTGGGACTGCTTCGGCCATCGAGTTGGCGCTATGTGTCGCACCAAACTCCATTGCTTTCTCACGCTTAAACTCGATTGGGTCAATCGCAATGATTTGTTTTGCACCAGCAATGCGTGCACCTTGGATTGCATTTGCGCCAATGCCACCGACACCGACGACTACAACAGTGTCGCCAGGCTTCACTTCGGCTGCATACACGCTCGAACCCCAGCCAGTTACAACACCGCAACCGAGCAAGCACGCGCGATCGAGCGGCACATCTTGTTCGATTTTGATGCAACTTGCTTCGTGCACCACAGTGTGTTGCGCAAATGTTCCGAGTAGACACATCACACCCAAGTCTTTGCCGCCAGCATGATGTCGCGAAGTCTGATCGCTGATCTGCTTGCCAGTTGCCATGTAGGCACCAAGGTCACACAAGTTTTGGTGACCAGTCGAGCAACTCACACAACGACCACACGATGGGATGAAACCAAATACGACGTGATCGCCAGGCGCAAGCCAACTCACATTCGCGCCGACTTGTTGCACAACGCCAGCACCTTCGTGACCACCAATGATCGGAAGCTCGAATGGCAAGTCGCCGGTAACAAGATGCTCGTCTGAGTGACAAAGACCAGAAGCGGCCAACTTCACCAACACTTCGTTTGGGCCTGGCGCATCCAATTCAATATCCTCAATGCTCCACGGAGCATTCAATTCCCACAACACTGCTGCTTTTGTCTTCACGATGTCCCCCTTGTGTATGGCTCTTCTAGCAACACTTCCTACGCTGACGCTAGCCCGAGAGGGGCCATTTGAGTATTGTTGGCAGGTAATGGAACCCACAGCAACAGCCCAAATAAGCGAAATCACACAAGATGTCGACTCAGCCAAACCGGCTGTTCAACACGATGCCACCGAACTGCTTGTCGAAGAAATTTCGATTGACGGCATGTGCGGCGTCTACTAAGTACCGCTAGTTCGTCCTCCACATCATGTCAATCACGCTGGAAACAGCATGCGAATTAAATCCGCAAGTAGCACTGCGCCCTGAATCATTTGGTGCGCTTGCCTATCACTACGGCAACCGCAAGCTTGTTTTTTTAAAACACCCAGACGTTGTTGCTGTGGTGCGCGACGTTGCCGACTACGCAACGCTGCAAGACGCACTCGGCGCGCACGACATTCAGCCATCGCGGTGGCCGAGTTTTGTAGAGGCCATCGACTCACTCGCAGCATCGGACATCATTCGTGTCAGGTAAAACGCTCGCGACACAACTCAAGGCTGGTCTTGATGCACCAATTTGCTTGACCTGGGAAATCACCTACGCCTGCAACCTGCAGTGCGTGCACTGTTTGTCGAGTAGCGGTACTAGAGACCCACGCGAACTTTCAACCGATCAAGCAAAAGCCGTGCTTGACGAATTGCGCGACTTGCAAGTGTTCTACATCAATATCGGTGGTGGCGAGCCGATGATACGCAAAGATTTTTTTGAGATTCTCGAACATGCAGAATCCAATGACATTGGCGTCAAGTTTTCGACGAACGGCACATACATCACAGCAGAAAATGCACGTCGTTTGGCCGCGATGAATTACCTCGACATTCAAATCAGCCTCGACGGCGTGGATGCTGCAACCAACGATGCTGTGCGCGGCAAGGGCTCTTACGCAACAGCAATTGCAGCAATGAACCATTTACGCGAAGCCAACTTTGGACAATTCAAAATTTCTGTTGTTGTGACACGACACAACGTCGATCAACTCGATGCATTCAAGGCACTTGCCGATTCATACGGCGCGCAATTGCGCATCACCCGTCTACGACCATCGGGTAGAGGTGCCGACACGTGGGACGAGTTGCACCCAACACAACAACAACAGCGTCAGATTTATGACTGGTTGATGAAGCATGGCGAGAACGTGCTCACAGGTGATTCGTTTTTCCACTTAAACGCATTCGGCGAATCGCTCCCCGGTCTCAACCTGTGCGGTGCTGGTCGTGTGGTGTGTTTGATCGACCCGATCGGCGATGTGTATGCGTGCCCGTTTGTTATTCATGATCAATTCAAAGCTGGCTCACTCTTGGACGATGGAGGCTTCACCAAGGTGTGGAAAGAAAGCGACCTCTTCTTGTCGCTACGCGAGCCAGAATCCGAAGGCGCGTGTTCGGCTTGTGGCAGTTACGACGCCTGCCAAGGCGGATGCATGGCCGCCAAGTTCTTTACCGGTATACCACTAGATGGACCAGACCCAGAGTGCGTCACGGGCCACGGTGAAGAACTCGTCAAGGCAGCATCTATCAACCTCATCCCCAAGCCGTCAATGGACCACTCAAGACCTGTAAAGATCAATACTCCGCGGCTGGCTTCATCCAAAGAAGCAGTGCAACGAATGGAACGGGTATGAACGACGTCAATCCACTGCTGATTATCAGTGCCATCATTGTTTCGTATTTTCTTGGCACGTTTCCAAGTGCACTCATTGTTGCCAAGCGCGGCGGTGTCGATGTAACTGCAGCGGGTTCGGGTAATCCAGGAACATCCAACGTCGTGCGCTTGCTCGGTTGGAAATACGGCCTTGTTGTGTTTTTGGCCGACGTGCTCAAAGGTTCTGCGTCGGTTGCAATTGCCTGGTTTGTGATGAACACACAACCAGATCCGCTTCGCGTCTCGTATCTTGCGTACGCCTGCGGTTATGCCGCAGTAATTGGGCACACATTTCCTGTAACACGCAAGTTTGTCGGCGGCAAAGGTGTCGCCACTGGCGGCGGTGTGATGTACGTGCTGTACCCCGTCATGAGTTTGATCTTGTGCACATCCTGGTTCGTACTCCGCAAGACAACGGGTAAGTCATCGGTCGCTTCGCTTGTCATCACAATTGCTGTTCCGGTGTATGTCGCTATTTGGCGCAACGACAACATGTGGGAGTTGGCTGCAGCACTTGGGCTCGTTGGCATGATCATTATTCGGCACTTGCCAAATATTCGTCGCCTGAAGTCTCATGAGGAAAACGCTTAACGTTTTGGTTGAAATGTAATGAACCTGCTCAACGACTTTTTTGCGTGGCTTGAGCACTTTTCATCGTCGCCTTGGTTTTACCTGATCATCTTTACGATCGCAGTTGCCGACTCAGTGATACCAATCGTGCCAAGCGAAACACTTGTCATCGTGGGTGGCGTTAGCGCGGGTACTGGAAAATTGTCAATAGCGATCGTGATACTGGTAGCCGCAGCAGGCGCATTCATAGGCGACAACATGTCGTACCTGATTGGCCGCCAAGCAAGCGAACGGATCCTCAAGCGATATACACGCAACGAGAAAAGCCGACAAAGATTAGAAAAGGTAATTCACCAGATTGAACAACGCGGCGGTTTGCTCCTCATCACAGCGCGATTCATACCGGGTGGTCGCACCCTATTAACACTGACTTGTGGCATCACACGTCGCGATCATCGCTGGTTCGTTGGATGGATAGTCGCTGCTGCGTCAATTTGGGCGCTCTATGCGTCGCTACTTGGCTATATCGGTGGCAAAACTTTCCAGGAAGACCACACCAAAGCATTTCTGGTTGCATTCGGTGGAGCATTAAGCGCAACTGTGCTGATTGAAGTAGTGCGCTTTGTGCGCAAACGCCTTCGCGCTTAGTCTTTGGCGTGGCCAACAACATCGCAACCAACACTTGGCCAGAGGTCGCAAGTCGACAATCAATCATTTTGTTATTGCCAATCGGATCGTGTGAACAACACGGCCCACACTTGCCGCTTGACACCGACACTCAAATTGCTCAGTACTTGTGTGTGCGGGCAGCACGACATGACAACCGCGTTCTGATCGCTCCCAGTCTGACTATTTCTGCAAGTGGCGAGCATGCTGGCTTTCCCGGCACACTTTCGATCGGAACCGAAGCTCTCACTCAAGTCTTGGTTGAGATCGTTCGCTCAGCCGATTGGTGCAATGGCGTGGTATTCGTAAATGGTCATGGTGGCAATGCCGATGCCGTCGCTGCCGCGACTCGCATACTTGCCAATGAGCAACGAAATGTTGCTGCGTGGTGGCCGCGCATCGAGCACGGTGACGCTCACGCGGGTGCGAGCGAGACGTCGATGATGCTTGTAATCAACCCAGAGCAAGTCAACATGGCAAAGGCCGAGACTGGATCAACCAAGCCGATCAGCGAGATTTCTGCGCAGTTACGTAGTGGCGGAGTACGCGCAGTTTCGACCAACGGCGTGTTGGGCGACCCAGTTACTGCGACATCCGAACACGGTCACAACTTGCTCTCGCAATTAACCCACGATCTCGTTACCTTTATAAACGAACACATGAACTAGCGAACCAAATAACTCATAATCATGACCGACCTCATCAATCAGCCACACTTCATTGTTGATCCGTCTTGGCGCCGTCCTGTGCGCGGTCTCATGGTGTTCGCAGGCTCTCCACTCAAGATGTTTACTCTGAGCGAAGAGGGTCGTCGCGTAGCAGAGCTACTCGAAATCGGATTACCACTTCCCGCAGGTCACGAAGCACTCACGAACCGTCTGCTCGATGCCGGCGCGATTCATCCGACACACATCGTTGGCAGCGAGCAACCTTTCACGCTTGCCGATGTGAGCATTGTGATTCCTGCGCATGTGCGTAATGCCAAAGACGCGCGCTTGCTCCACACTCTTGTTGACAAACTGACAAAGCTCTCTACAACTGCAGCCACCATTATCGTTGTAAACGACGCATCACCGCACGCAATTTCCAACATTGCGGGTGCACGAGTTGTTTCGCTCGACCACAATAAGGGTCCAGGCGCTGCACGTAACCACGGATTGCAATTTGTGACCACACCATTTGTTGCGTTTATCGATGTAGACGTGACACTTGAAAACAACACGTTGATTGAGCTGCTTTCGTATTTTGCCGACGAGCGCGTAGGGCTTGTTGCACCGCGCATTGTCAGTGCATCTACCGAAGGTGCATTAGCTGCTTATGAAGCGTTGAGATCACCGCTCGACCTTGGTCCACTTGAGGGTCGAATTCGTAAAGGCACGCGCATTAGTTACACACCCTCGGCAATGTGGTTGTGTCGCACCGAGGCAATGCGTCAGATCCATGGCTTCGATGAATCACTGCAAGTTGGTGAAGACGTAGATGCACTGTGGCGTCTTGACACAGCCGGTTGGCGCTGTCGTTACCAACCAACCGCGGTATGCACTCACCTACCGCGATCAACTGTCAGCGATTTTGTTGCGCAGAGAATTGGCTACGGCACATCGGCCGCTGCGCTTGCGCAAAGACACAAAGGCGCACTTGCTCCTGTGCGAGTGAGCGGATATTCGGCTGGCATGTGGGCACTTATCGCGCTTGGTTACCCAATCTTTGGCGCATTAGTCGGCGCAGGAACAATCGCTGCACTTGCTCGCAAATTGCGCGATATCCCAAACGCCGTTGAAGAGTCTGCGCGTTTGGCTGGCCTTGGCAATTTGCATGCTGGTCGCACTATTGCTTCAGCGATTACGCGAGTGTGGTGGCCAATTGCAGTTGTGCTCGCACTGTTTTCAAAACGAATGCGCTGGGTATTAATTACTGCTGCAGTAGTTCCATCAATGTACGAATGGTGGAAAGGGCGACCAAAGCTTGACCCGATCCGATTTACTGCATTACGCGTGCTTGACGACGCCTCGTACGGAGTTGGTGTTTGGAAGGGTGTTGTCCGAGAACAAAACTTCGACGCGCTTAAGCCTGACCTGACGTCGTGGCCAAAGAACGCGAACTGAAGTTATTGCACTCTTCGCAAACTTCTTCAGGAATTACTCCAGCCTTCATCAGCCATCCAAACATGATGCAGCCGAGGCAGACGGCAAATGCTGATTCAAGAAATGCGGCACCAACGAGTGCGGCAATTACAAATCGAGCTTCGGTTACTGCTCCACTCACGAACAGTGCGCTTGCAACAATGCCGAATGTTGCGCCAACACCTTGGGCAAATCTTTTTGGTGGACCAGGCACCATACGATGTTCACTTTCCATCAACGGTGCGAGTAACGGTGTGAGCACTTGTGTCGAGAGTCGACCGAGCGGGCTCAATGTTGGGCCAGTGAGCACTCGCGCAATAAAGCCATAGGTCAACACCGCTAAGACCCAGCCACTTCCAGTTGCGGCAAACAGTGTTCCCATGAGAGCAGCACCACCAGCAACAATGCGGGCTGATGTTTCGTTGACTGGGTTGGGGAAACTGAAGAGTTTGACCATTGAGTCAGCCTAAAGGGCAATTGTTGACTTAACAAGTCGGGTTTAAACGCCTCACCCAAACCCTTCAGATACCGTGCAGTCGTATGACTTTGCGCCTGACAGTCAACCGCCAAGCCTGGCTCGACCATGTGCACGCCCAGGCAGAACTGCTTGGGAATAACCAACTCCTTGTGCCCGTAGTCAAAGGCAACGGTTATGGCTTTGGCCGACCGCTGTTGATCGAACAAGCAACACAATTCGCTACCGAAATTGCGGTTGGCACAGTCTTTGAGGCCCACGACATTCCTGCATCGCACACGCCAATCGTGCTCACGCCTGTTGGTGATGAGTTGCCCACTTCGCTGCCGCGCAATGCAGTGCTCGTTGTTGGGTCAGTGCAACATGTCAACACACTTGTGTCGCATGGTTGGACTGGTCGCGTGATCATCAAACTCCGATCGAGTGTGCAACGTTTTGGTGTGGCTGGTGCTTCCGGTGTCGCCTCGGTCGTGAGTGCCGTGAACGCTGCTGGCTTTGAGCAGCATGGTTGGTCGGTGCACCCACCACTCGATGGCACGGCTGCTGATCACATGCAAGAGATCGCACAATGGCTGAGCGTTGTGCCAAACAATCTGCCAATGTACGTCAGCCATGTCGATGCTGATTCACTCAACGCATTGCGCACTGCGAATCAAAAACGAAAAATCATCGCCCGCTCTGGCACTTCTTTGTGGCTTGGTGACAAGTCGATGCTCACACTCGGCACCGACGTGTTGGATGTGAGTCGTGTCAATGGCGGAACAGCGGGCTATCGCAATACACCAATTACTGGCAGCGGTTCACTTGTGGTAGTTGGTTGTGGATCAAGCCACGGTGTTGTTGCAAACGCGGGTGATCTCAGCCCGTTTCATTTCGCAAAACAACGCCTCGCGATGCTTGAACCACCACATATGCACTCAACAATTTTGTTTATCCAAGATGGTGCAACTTGCCCGACAGTCAACGACATTGTTGACGTACAGCAACCACTCACACGAGTATTCGCCGACACCATCACCTGGAAATAACTCGCTTTGTGAATTCGTCATCGCGGATTGAAAGTCTTGATGTTGCGCGAGCCGTTGCATTGTTTGGTGTTGTTGCTATGAATTTTCACGCCTATCTCAACGGCGCTCAGTCCATGTACCCCACTCACCCGTCGGCATGGGAGCGCTTGTTCAATCCGCTCACAGGACCACTGACAACACGATTCGCCGCAACATTTGTACTGATTGCTGGCATCGGTGTGAGTTTGTTTACTCAACGTGCACGAGTGTCAAACAGCCGTACTGATATTCAACATGCTCGTATCGTTCTACTGCGTCGCGGAGCATTGCTGTATTTCGTGGGTTACTTCGTGCAATGGGTCTGGCCCGGAACAATCCTCTTTTATTACGGTGCGTATTTCATCATCGCCGCGGCCGTATTTACGTGGTCAACAAAACGACTGATTGCGCTTGGCGGAGTAAGCATCTTCTTTGCTGCAGGCCTTTCATGGTGGCGAGCAAGTCAGTTGCTCGATGGCAACAACACTCGTTGGCTCTCACCCTCGCCCAATTCGCCACGCAATCTGCTCATTCGCACATTTGTTGACTACACCCACCCCGTGTTTCCGTGGATCGCCTTTTTCGTCGCTGGCATCATGCTCGGACGCCACATTCACCACTTGTCCAAGATTCGCCTGCGACTTATGTTCGCATCGATCCTCCTCATTCTCGCCACGCACGCTGCAAATTTTCTCTTTACGTCGTCGTCGCAAATTTCTGATCGCGATTTCGTCCTCGCAAAGCTGGTGTCGACACAGCCTCTCGATCGTGGCATATTGTTTTCGCTTGGCACGCTTGCAACCGCCGTTGTCGCACTCTGTCTCGTTTCATTTATGGTCGAGCGCGCGTCACGCTCAATTCTTTTCAGGCTTCTTACGAAATTTCTTGCACGAGCCGGACGCATGACGCTCTCGGTGTATTTGTTACATGTCGTATTTTTTAATCTTGTGGTTCATCGGTTGCATTGGGTGGGTGCTACCGGTCTTGACACCGCACTTGCGTTATCGCTGTTGTTTTATGTTGTTGCACTGATGCTCTCGAGTTGGTGGAATACATACTTTGGGCTCGGGCCAGCAGAACGTGTTTATCGAGCATTTGGCGGATGACCCGAGATCAACGCACCATGTCTGACCAATTACCGCCGTTGTGGCAAGACCTACTCGCCCACGAAACTACGACCCCATATTGGTCGACTTTGCAAAATTTTGTTGCTGCCGAACGACAAGTGGCAAACGTCTACCCACCTCTAGGTGCAACGTTTCATGCGTTCGCACTCACTGCTCCTACCGAAGTTCGAGTAGTGATACTTGGTCAAGACCCTTACCACTCGCAAGGACAAGCAAATGGTTTGTGTTTCTCGGTAGCGAACGGCGTCAAGATTCCGCCATCGCTGCGCAACATCTACAAGGAGTTACACGCAGATCTTGGCATTGCGCCATCGACTAGCGGAGATTTGACTTCATGGGCTCGTCAAGGCGTGTTGTTACTCAATGCAACGTTGACCGTGCGACAAGATGGTGCCGGCACACACCAAGGTCATGGTTGGGAAGTTTTTACCGATGCCGTGGTGCGCACACTCGGATCACAGAAATCGCCCATCGCGTTTGTGTTGTGGGGTGCTTTTGCTCGCAACAAAAAATCGTTGATCACACAACCGCAACACACAATCATCGAGTCGGTTCACCCAAGCCCATTGTCGGCGCACAATGGTTTTATTGGCTCCAAACCATTTTCTCAAATCAATCAAGCGCTTCGAGCAAACGGCTCTGCCCCCATCGATTGGCAAATACCCCACTCATAACTCGTTGGCTTTGTGCAGTTTGAGTGCGAAAAGATTAGATTTGGACCATGGGAACCGTGCGCCGCTTTGGCTTTATCGAATGCGACGCCGACACGGTGTGGGCTTTTGTTGGTGCGCCGGAACGACTACATGAGTGGTTTCCAATTACCTCGTGCCGAGTCGAGGGCAATAAACGTTGGATCGTGCTTGCAGCCGGCATCACGTTTGAAGAAGACATCGTCACCCTCGACCACGACTTGCGTCGCTTTCAATACAAAATTGTCAACAACCCACTAATCACGTTTCATCTCGGAACAGTTGATGTGATTCCTGACGGACCCAATCGATGCCTACTGATGTATTCAACCGACATGGACCCAGAAGTATTGGCGCTTCCAATCGGCGGTGCAGCAGGAGTAGGCATTGCCAAAGTCAAAGAAATGTTCGATCGGAAATAAATGGGCCGCAAGATTCTTTTCATCACCACCGACCAGCAGCGCTATGACGCACTTGGTTGCAACGGCGGAATGATTGCTCGCACGCCCACAATTGACGCCTTGAGCAAGCACGGCATCACGTTTGATCGCGCGCATCCTCAAAATGTTGTGTGCATGCCATCGCGCAGCACGATGCTCACGGGCCAACACGTTGCCACTCACGGCGTGTGGATGAACGGTGTACCGCTGCCAGAAGATGCGCCGAGTATTGCAGCCGACTTGCGAGCGACCGGTTACGCAACCGCACTGATTGGCAAGGCACACTTTGAGCCGTTGCTCGATCCATTTTTGCGCTTCACCGAAAATCGCATGGGTGCCCATCGCTCTACGAATGAAAACTCAAATGACCCGCACCGTGGTTTTGACCATATGGAGCTCGCCACTCACGGTGCTGCAGGCGCACTGCACTACTCACAATGGATTCGCGACAACCACCCAGAAGCCGTAATGAATTACTACCGCGTTCTTGATAACGAGCTGCAAGTCAACGCAGAAGGCGGTGGCGATACCAAAGCACCGCAAGTACATGTCAACCCAATTCCCACCGATTGGTATCACACCGAATGGGTTGCTCAACGCACAATTGCATGGCTCGAATCGTTGCCCGCAGACCGCGACTGGTTTTGTTGGATGAGTTTTCCTGATCCACACCACCCATGGGATCCACCGGCATCGGAGATGCACCGTGTTCGTTGGCAAGACCTCGATCTTCCAGAAAATTACATTGCAAATTCAATAACCCGCGAAGCCGTACTCGATGACAAATTGCGACACTGGCGGGGTTGGTACGACGGCACCTTCGTTTCAAACTACGAAGCACCAGCTCGTTGGGTACCAGCCACACTCACACAAGACCAGGTGCGCGAAGTCAATGCGTATACGCATGTCGAAAACGAACTGATCGACGAAGCCATTGCCAAAGTGATGGGTGCGATTGAGTCACGCGGTTGGGGCAACGATCTCGATGTGTTGTACACCACCGATCACGGCGAGTTTCAAGGCGATTTCGGCTTGCTCTTCAAGGGTCCATATCACGTCGACTCATTGATGCGGCTTCCTCTTATTTGGCGCCCTGCACCAAGTGCCAACATTGCACCTGCTCGTGTTTCTGCTCCAGTCGGTCACGTTTCGCTTGCCGCAACGTTTGCGCACATCGCAGGCATTGCTCAACCGAGCTACGTAGAAGCGCCTCGTTTACCAATTCATCAGGCGGAAGCCGAACAACTTGGGCACGAGCGTGTGCTCACCGAATGGGATTCAGTGTTGTTCGGGAAGATCGTGCACCTGCGAACAATTTGTCGCGATAACTGGGTGTGCACAGCCGCGCTTGACGGCACTATGAGCAAAGCCGGTGAGGGCGAGCTCTACGACCTCACCCATGACCCACTGCAACACGTCAATCGCTGGGACGACCCAAGCGTGCGTGCATTGCGTGAAGATTTGCTTGCCGACATGTGGGACAACCTACCGTCGCAGCAACTGCCACTGCGCTCAATGGATGCGCCAGTTTAGAAACTGTTAGAGCACGGCAGGTATTTGCTGCGTGATGCAGTGAATGCCACCACCACCGTAAGCAAGAATGCCACCGATGTCGAGACCAATGATGTCGCGATCGGGAATATATTCGCCGATAAGTGCAAGCATGTCGTCGTCTGCTGCATGACCACAGACGGGAACGATCACTGCACCATTGATCATGTAAAAGTTGAGATACGGAACTTGCATGCGCTCACCGTGATACTCAATCACTGGCAACACAGGAATTTCGTGCATCGTCACGCCAAAAGATTGAGCAACCTTGCGGTTTTCTTCAAGTCGCAAGTGATCACTCAATGATTTATCGTCGCATGTTTGAAAAACCATCGTGCGCGGAGCAATAAAGATCGCGACATTGTCTACGTGTCCGTCGGTGTCGGCATCCATCGACAGTCCGTGCGGAAGCCACATCACTTCGTTCAAATCAAACTCACTGCGTAATCGTTGTTCTATCTGAGTTTTACTGAGGTGTGGATTGCGATTTGGGTGCAACAAACATTGCTCAGTTGTGGCCAACAAGCCAGCGCCATCGGATGTGATCGATCCACCTTCGAGCACCATGTCGATGTTGCGCACTGGGTGACCAGCGTGTTTGGCCCACGCGCTTGCAACAGCAGCGTCTTTGTCAAACGGCACAAACTTTTTGCCCCAGCCATTAAAAATCCAGTTGCCTGCAAAACGCTCATTGCCATTAAAAATATAAATCGGGCCTGAGTCTCTAAACCACGAGTCATCAATAGGGAGTGCAATCACATCGACTGTTGAGCCACACAACTCTGCTGCGTACTCGACTTCTTGCTTATTTGCGATCATGGTTACAGGCTCGTAGCCCGAGATCGTGCGCGCTAACGCAGCGTGAGCTTCCCGTGCTTCGTCAAGATGCTTGCCGTATACATCGTCACGTGTGGGCCATGCAATAACTGTGCGTTCGTGAGGAGCAAACTCTCCTGGCATCCTTGGCATTAGTTGCCCGACGTCGTGCCATCAAATGTGGTTAAGCCGCGATACAACTCTGGGCGTCGATCTCGAAACAAGCCCCAAGCGCTCCGCATTGCGCGGTTTTCGTTGCAATCGATTGTTGCAACCAAAACACCCTCGTCCGTGCGATTGGCTTCTGCCACTTTGGCGCCCAGAGCATCGGTAATGAATGAAGATCCATAAAACGTAATTTCTGTTTGTTCGCCAACTTCGCGACCGATTCGGTTGGCTGCAACGACCGGAACCATATTGGCTCCTGCGTGGCCTTGCATAACGCGTTGCCAATGATGTGCAGAATCCCACGAAGGGTTTGGTGGTTCGCTGCCAATTGCAGTTGGATACAACAACACGTCGGCCCCTTGTAGTGCCATCGATCGCGCACATTCTGGAAACCATTGATCCCAGCAAATACCAACACCGATAGCTCCGTGTCGTGTCTTCCATACGCGAAAGCCAGTATCACCAGGACTGAAATAATATTTTTCGCTGTAACCGATGCCGTCTGGAATATGGCTCTTGCGATAAATGCCCATCACCGTTCCGTCGGCATCAATCATCGCGACGGTGTTAAACAATGCTTCGTTGGCACGCTCAAAAACGCTGATCGGCAGAACGACATTGAGCTCTTTTGCCACGCGCTGAAAATATGCGATGGTCGGATGTCCGTCGATGGGCAATGCAAGATTGAGATGTTTTGGGTCAACGTCCTTGCAAAAATAATGTCCCTCAAAAAGTTCGGGAATTAAAACGACCTGTGCACCCTGCGATACAGCAACGCGCACAAGACGCTCGGCGGTTGCAATATTCGTTGCGATGTCTGTCGACATCGACATCTGAACTGCACCGACCTTGAGCATCGTAATTAGCCCAGTGCCAACTCGATTGCGGCTACTACTTCTGGTGCGTCTGGTGCGACTTGTGGACCAAACCTTGCAACAACTTTGCCGTCGCGACCAATCAAAAACTTTTCAAAGTTCCAGCGAATATCGCCGGTGTACCCTTCGGCATCTGGTGAGGTCACCAATGACGCATACAGTGCGTGGCGCGCATCACCATTGACATCAACTTTTTCGCTCAATGGAAAATCAACACCATATGTTGTTGAACAAAACTCTTGAATCTCTTGAGCATTGCCTGGTTCCTGACCCATGAACTGATTGCATGGCACGCCAAGCACACTGAATCCCTTGGCCGACAGATCGGTGTGCAACTGTTGCATCGCCGTGTATTGCGGGGTCAAACCGCACTTGGATGCCACGTTGACAAGCAGCGTCACTTTGCCAAGCACATCGTCAAATGGGCTGCCTGCACCATTGAGGCGTGCAATTTTGGTTTCATATACCGACGTTTCATTCACGGACATGGCTTGCTCCTTGCAAAATTGATCTCGAGTGAGGTCTGGCAATAATCGTAACGGCAACAATCGTAACGGCGGCCGCTCACCTGCTACACAAGATGCATGGCACGCAACACTTTTGATGCCGCTTTTTTCAAGCGCTTCTATTCAACTAGCCCTGTTCACAGCCGCACCAAGGTCAACACTCTCGCCACTGCAGTGCACGAAATGTGCCAGTGGTGGGAAGTACCTGTGCGCTCGGTGCTCGATGTGGGTGCAGGTCTTGGTTACTGGCGGGATTGGTATGCAACCACTCATCCAAAAGTAAAACGATTGTCGGTTGATATCAGCGAGCATGCTTGCGAAAAATACGGTCACGAATGTCACGACATAGCGTCATGGTTTCCAACACGGCAATTTGACCTCGTTGTTTGCCACAGCGTGTTGCAGTATCTCAACGACAAGCAAGCTGTCGCAGCCATTGGCAATTTGGCAAAGGCAACTCGTGGCGTGCTGTACTTGGAAGTACCGACATCAGCCGACTTGCGCAATGCTGTCGACAAAAAAACCACCGACCTCAATATCTATGCACGCACTGGCGACTGGTATCGCAAGCGTCTTAACCGACACTTTGTGCAAGCCGGTGCAGGTTTATGGGTTGCGCGCAGCAACGGTACAACACTGTACGAGCTTGAGCGTTCGCGCTAAACGCGCTGCATCTATTTGCGCTGAGCGATTGCAGTCCACACGGTGCTGGTGAGTCCTGCCGCAATGAGTGCTTTCAACAAATCGCCAATCAAAAATGGTGCGACACCAAGGCCAATCGCATTCGTGTCACCGTTTGCTAGTGGCACGTTGATTTTGTGCGCCAACCACGTTGCACCAAAGGCATAGATAATTGTCGAGCCCAGCAACATCGCTGGCAATGATGTTGCAAAATTTCGGTCTTGCTTTTTTTCTGCAAGATATCCGATTGCACCAGCAGCAACTATGAAACCAACGAGGTAGCCGAGTGTTGCTCCAGTTCCAGACTTCCATCCACCTGCGCCACCCGAATAAAAAGGCAAACCAGTAAGTCCTGCAAACCAATACACGAGTTGACTCAATGCACCACGTCGCATACCGAGCGCTGCTCCAGCCAGAAGCACTGCAAATGTTTGGCCAGTGAGTGGCACCGGTGTAAACCCAAGTGGAATCTCGATCTGTGCGGCAAGAGCAGTGAGCAAGGCAAACCCCATGACAAGAACAACATCTTGCGTGAGTGCAGATATGCGCGATGCACGTTTTGGCAACAAGTCGGCCAATACGCGAGCTGGAGAGATTGTGAGAGGTGCTGTCGCAGTCGTGTTCATAGCGCCCCACGCTACCGATGTACGTGTGCCAATACGAACTTTGGTGCGTAGCCTCTATTTATGGAGCGCTATTTATGGATCAACTTATGGATCAAATAGTCAACGAGGCGTTTGCGCTGGCCAATCGGTCAGCTGAAGCGGTTCGAGCGCAATTTGGTGATGAACACGATGTGCTTGTGGTGCTGGGTTCTGGCTGGGCAGATGCGGTCGGTCTTCTTGAAGAAGTATCCGAGACTCCAGTTCAATCCATCAACGTTGCAGACATCCCAGGATTCACTCGCCCGTCGGCCATCGGCCATGGTGGTGCACTCAAGTCCATCACCATCGGCTCTACTCGCGTGTTGCTACTCACCGGTCGTACACATTTGTACGAGGGTCACGGAGTGCATGCAGTGGTGCACGGGGTTCGTGTCGCGAACGCGCTCGGATGCAAGATCGCACTCCTCACAAACGGCGCGGGTTGCTTGCAAAAAGAATGGACTATTGGTGAGCCCGTAGTGATCAAAGATCACATCAACATGACAGGTCACTCTCCTCTCACGGGTGACAACCCACCAGCACCACTCGCTGGTCGCTTCGTCGATCTCACTGATGCGTACAACTCGTCGCTGCGATCACTCGTGCGCAATGTGTCACCAAACATCAACGAGGCTGTTTACTTTGGTTTTCACGGACCACATTTTGAAACGCCAGCAGAAATTCGCGCAATAGGCACGCTTGGTGCCGACATGGTTGGCATGTCAACCGTGCTCGAGACAATTGCTGCACGACACTTGGGTATGCGAGTGCTCGCACTCTCACTTGCTACCAACCTCGCAGCAGGAATCAACCCTCAACCACTGTCGGGTGAAGATGTATTGCAAGTTGGCAAAGAGTCAGCTCAACGAGTTGGCGCACTGTTGCGAGACGTACTCAAACAAATAGATGCAACGAAAGCGACAAAGTTTTAATGAGTACTCCACAAGACCTTCTCGCAATCACCAACGCCTGCGTTGTCACTGTCGACACCGTCGGCGCCATTGTCAACGATGCAACGATCGTGGTTGGTGCTGATCGCAAGATTCGCGCAATTGCTGCTGGAACAATTGCCCACAATGCAACTACGGTCATCGATGCCAAAGGTGGCATTGTGATGCCTGGCATGATCAATGCTCACACACATATGGGCATGACGCTGTTTCGTGGCCTGGGCGATGATATGAACTTGGAAGATTTTCTTGGCCGACTGATGCCAGCAGAGATTGCTGTGTTGTCGCACGATGCCGTTGTGGTCGGCACCGAACTTGCAGCGCTCGAATCGCTACTAGGTGGCATCACCACCGCACTCGACATGTACTACTTGCCCGACGCGGCACTTGAAGTTGCAGCACGCTCTGGCATGCGCATTCACTGCGGTCCAAACTTGCTTGAATCCGATGGCCCCGAGCCTTTGCCTTTTGCGCAACGAATGAAATGGGCAAACGAGTGGCTCACCGATTCTGCCAAGCGTGAGCAAAAGTTCTTCTTGCCAAATGGTTTTGATTCACTCAACTGGCTCAGCCCACACAGCACATACTTGCTTGGCGAAGATCACCTCAACCAGATCGCTGCACTCGCCAAACAACACGGCGCACACATTCACGTACACGCCGCAGAGACCGTTGGCGAAATGTCACTCGTGTCAAAACGACACAATGGTCGCACGCCAATCAAAGTGCTTGCCGACACGCAACTACTCGCAAATGCGGTCCTCGCCCACGGCGTGCATTTGAATGACACCGACATTGCCATGATTGCGCAACACGGTGCAACTGTCACGCACTGCCCTGCATCCAACTACAAGTTGGCCAGCGGCACTGCCCGCATTGTCGAGTTGCATCAGCAAGGTGTCAATATTGCGCTTGGTACTGATGGACCAGCGTCAGGCAATGACCTCGACTTGTGGCTCGCTATGCGTCTGGCTGGTTACGTCCAAAAAACCGCAGCATCAGACCCAACTGTTTTACCGGCGCTCGACGTTTTGCGTATGGCCACAATCAATGGGGCCAAGGCACTGCACATTGATCATCTCGTTGGCTCACTTGAAGTTGGCAAGTATGCCGACATCGTCGTGCTCGATGCATTCTCACCCTCACTTACTCCAGTGTTCGACCCGCATGTCGCCATTGTCGCTTCGGCGGGTCGTGGCGACGTATGCCATGTTGTTGTGCATGGCCAAGTTGTTGTGCGCGATCGCGTGGCACTCACTATCGATGCCCGTGCCGTTGTTGAACGAGCCAACAAACTCACTCCAGCAATTTTGGCGTCGGTCGCCCGCAACTAGTGTTGGCGTATGGCCACACCTGCACAACCGATTGATTGGCAAACACTGCGCACTGCTGCCCGTGCGGCGCAGCAACATTCATATGCGCCTTATTCAAAATTTCGAGTAGGTGCAGCAGCACTTATTGATGATGGTCGCATCATCTCAGGTTGCAATGTAGAAAATGCGTCGTACGGACTCACCTTGTGTGCTGAGTGCGCAATCTTGGGAGCGCTTTTCATGAGCGGCGGCGGACGCATCATTGCGGTTGCATGTGTTGGCAATGACACCGACGTCACGCCATGCGGTCGATGCCGCCAATTGTTGTGGGAGCACGGTGGTGCAAACTTGCTGGTCGATGTTGAAGGCACACCGACTCCACTGAGCATTTTGTTGCCAGCAGCATTTCCAGAACATTCCAACTTCGAGAACCCGAGTGGTTCGTGATGACGTCTTCAGAACTTCTTTCGCCTCAACAACTGCAGGCGTTCAACGACGACGGATATTTGGTGCTGCCAAATTTTGTTGATGATGCAGCGTGTCTCGAGTTGCGCGAACGCGCATTGCAACTTGCCAAAGACAACGTGCCGTCTCCCCAAGAAGCCACCATCTTTACTGCAGACTCCACGGCACAACACGCGGCCGATGAATATTTTTTGACAAGCGGTGACAAAATCCGTTGCTTCTTTGAAAAAGATGCGTTTGACGAACAGGGTGTGTTGCGCTCTGAAGCACACCTGTGTCTCAACAAACTCGGACACGCGATGCACGATCTCGACCCAGTGTTTAGTGCGTTTAGCCGCACGCCCAAAATGGCTGCTGTTGCTCAACAGGTTGGGATTGCCGACCCGCTGCTGTTGCAGTCGATGTACATATTTAAACAACCGCGCATCGGCGGAGAAGTAAATAGTCATACCGACCACACATTTCTGTGGACAGAGCCACAGAGCGTGATTGGTTTTTGGATTGCCATTGATGACGCAACAACTGAAAATGGTTGCATGTGGGCGTTGCCGGGTGGACATCGCATCCCCGTCAAGTCGCGATCAAAGTTGAATGCTGCTCGCACAGCGACTGTCACTGAAGTCTTTGATAACGATCCATATCCAACCGACGGTCTTGTG
>CAFAAG010000002.1_pt1 | contig 27527 bp, 28 predicted proteins | sample 7267441 | NCBI WGS metagenome assembly CAFAAG01 (sample SAMEA6813978, study PRJEB35770) | uncultured Acidimicrobium sp. | biome: Freshwater; feature: Freshwater reservoir; material: water | place: Czech Republic | collected 2016-08-15 | depth 30m m | reverse complement strand
GGCATTGGCTCTCGCCTTTCGGTTGATGCAGAAATATGACTTGGACGAAGATGCTGTGTCGGGCAGGCAGGCACGAGATGCTTCCTCTCATGAAGTGACGAGCAAGGTGTTTGTGATCAAGGGGCCCTATCGGGTGCGGCGAGGGACGCTGTTGTGGACAATTGCCAAGACATTGAGTTGTCATTCCTATCGGGACATGATGGAGACGAACCCGACCGAAGTGACAATGGTTGCGTATGGCACGGCCAATGATTTGTTTTCACTCGAGACGTTGTTTCAGGCGGCCGAGATGTTGGCATTGCGCACGATGCCTGCGGGCGATCGTCGGTTTCGCACCTCGTGGTGGATTGGGTATTGCGAGGGCATTATGCGCAAGCTCGAACAAGAGAACCGAGTGATCGTGAAAGAAACGCCGGGCGTGGGGTTGGTGTTGGTCGAGCGATCAGAGCGAGCACGCGCACACATGGTTGCCTCTACCCCACACTTGCATGCGGTGTCGAGCAGTTACTCGAGTGACAAAGAGGCCTATGGTGCTGGGCATCGTGCTGGGTCACAGTTTTCGGCTGGGCGCAATGGTGTTGGAGCACAACGACAGATTGGTGCGGGTAGGCGTGACAAGTAGCGAAGACTCTGGCACGTATGCGGTCGAAGACGCTTTTGAGTTAGAGATGCCCACACGGGTGTTGGGGCTCGATGAAGCTGGTGAATGGTTGATGATGATTGCCGACAACGAAGGTGTTGATCACCCCGTGGTGTCGCAGATGTCGATGTCGCGCAGTTTGCAGGGGCTGGCCTTTGTAGATGAATGGTGTATTTCGGTGCGCAAGAAAAAGATGAGCCAATTGTTGTTGGTGCACGAGATGGCGCATTTAGTGACCGCCAATGGTGGACACGGGCGTGAGTTTCGAACACAAGTAGTGACGTTTGTGCGACGCTATGTGTCGCTTGCACATGCAGTACGACTACACGAGATGTATGTGGCTGCGGGCTTAAGTGTCGAGCCCTTTGCGGCCACTCGCTAAGGATATTATTCATCTGGCTCATACAAATTCTCTGAGTCAATATCGATGAAAGAGGTTGACCGAGATGCGCAAGTTGTTTTCACTACGCATATTTAGGATGTGGAAAACAGTTCTCGTCTTACCGTTTGTTCTTACTGTTCTCCCTGTTCAGTCAGCACCATCCAGTGCCGCAGCCAACAACATGTGCCTGGCTTTAAGTGATCAACAGTATTTGGAAGCTAGTTCTAAATTAATTCCAGTGAGTGGTGAATTCACTGTGGAATTTGATTTCTATTTGACCCAAGACTCAAAGTCATATGCAGAAATACTCTCGCAGGGTGGACAACCCAATGCTTTTTATCTGGGCATTACCCCTGAGTTGGGCATGAGAGCTGGAGACACATGGATTGATACTGGTGCAAAAATGCCCTACAAGAAATGGACACATTTTGCTCTCACTCGCAGCACAGATGGAAAAGGTACTTTTTATGTTGATGGCAAACTCGCTTCAACGATTCAGAATTATCAACTCAACAGCGCTGGAACAAACACTCGAATTGGTGCTCAATTTGATTCAAGTGCGGGAGAACGCATCAACGGCTGCATAGATAATTTGATGATTTGGAAAACTGCTCGGTCGGCAGATGAAGTAACACAGGATGCCCTCGTTGCGTCTTCCTTTACCGATTCCAATTTGATTGCATTTTATGATTTTGACTCTGCTGGCGTTGGAGGGTCCATCGAGAGCAGTGTTGGATCGGACACATCACTGAAACCTTTAATTGCTCCCGAGTTTCTTCCGAGCAAAAATCCTGTTACGCAATATTTATTAGATTTTTTTTCAGGTGGAGCTTTGATGGGCACCAAAGCTGAAACTGGTGGTCCAGGGTTTTATGTGTCCTCCTATTTGCAAAAACCATTTCCGGAGAATTACCAATCTGGCTTTGGTTGGTATTCCACCGCCTGGTCAATAAGCCCATCACAGATAGATGATTTTCAGCTAGGCCTGAGTTCCACTTGGATTGGACCAGATAATCGAACAGTGAGCGCCGCTACAGCGCAAAAACTATGCAATAGCGGAACGAACGAATGGGTAAAAAATGCTGCGTCCGATCCAAATTCAGGAACTTATGGCCTGTATCTATTCCAAACCATTGAAGGAAGTTTGGGGTGGTGGGTCAGAGAGCACTTCAGAACAGTGTTTCCAAAATACATGGCCAACGTGACCCAGAACTGTTACTCAACTGAACTTGCCACACCAGGCTGGGGCTTTTTTAGTGATGAACCTACGCCGAGAGCAAGCACTGGAATTATTCAAATAAGCAATCAGATACTGATGCCACCAGATGGAATGACTCTTGTTACTGATGATACGGCGCCACAACTTGGCGTTACTTGGCATGCGTTGGAACTCCCCCGCTTTGATCGTGCATTCGGATCAGAATCAGGCGATAACTCCTGGACACTATTTATGAACTCAACAAACTTCAAAGGACCATTGGCTTTTGTTGCACCGCAATTTTGGGTAGATGGTTCACGAAGCACTCCACTACAGCGTGATTTAACTTTGGACAAAAGACCTGGTGACACAAACGGATTAGCGTCGGAATGGAATTCAATACCGTTTTATAGATACAAAGATTCTGATGGAAAAGTAAGCACGAAGATTCCTCAACTTCAGTTTCCCGTCGACGCCAATGGCGACTTCGCTATTTCGCGAGACTTCACTAGCTATAGCAATAAAGCCATCAGTTCAGATTTGAAGGCTGCGCTCGCAAGTACTGCGAATTTACCAACGATGACTTCGACTCAAGAATCTTCCGCAGGAGTTTTGGGCGGTTCTTCATCCAAGGTGTATCAAGAGGGCAAAACACTTGTCGGTGTGGCAGAAACCCTCACAGCAAAAAGTCTCGACAAGGGAAATGCCTATGGCTTTAGCGTGCCGGGCAAGAGTGGAATGGTTACTTTGCCCCAGTATTTCGTTGATGCAAAATCATCTCGAACTGAAATCTCCGAGTCTGAAGCTCCTGATGCATTGAAGAAAGCAAGCTTTGGTGATCCAACGAATACATCATCCTTCGTGTACCAATATCCGAGTTGGTGGGATGCATCACCAGCGGCTTCCGAGGATTTCACCACCCAACTCAATGACGGCAGCACTGCTGTTTACAGGTGGTACAAATTTGTTGATCAGCCTGCATTTCAAAGATTTGAATTGAACGAATCAGAGAAAAGCAATCTTCAAAACGCTGTTATCAAAATGCAAAAAGATTGGGCAAATACAGCGATGATGGCTGATCCAAGCAAAGGTTCACTTGTTGCTTTTGACTCAGGTCTGCTGACCTCGCCACCTCCTGGACTTGAGTTTGGATATGTTCCAATCGTTATTAAACAATTCGTTGCAGATGACTCAACATCCACGACAACGCCCGCTGCAACACCTGCATCAACACCGAAAACAGCGCCCACATCTACACCCAATCCCCTAGTAGTGATAGCTGTATTGGGAGCAATTGTGCTCGTGCTTGCCTTGGGTTTGAAGGCCAGAAAGTCGAAAAAATAAAAAAGTCTGTTACACCCCTCCGATGTAATTGGAATATGAATTTCGTTACCTACGACTGAGGTGCAAATCGGTGACCATGTTGCAAACTCTGCAACGCACACCCCTATAGTGCTCGACCTGTTAGCCAGATTCAACAGGAGGCACCATGACAGAAGAACAAGTACCGAAGAGAAACGAGAGATGGAAGTGCCCGGCGTGCAAAGCATGCGTCACCCTTTATGTACTAGTAAGTGAGCCACCAATATGTGGAAACAAGGAAGTGCACTCGACCAAGCAGGTCGAGATGGTTCGGATAAATACGACAGAGATGAATAAGGGAGGCTGACAATATGGAAACATTTACTGCTGAAGAGATCGCTGAGATCGTGCACGAGTTGGGCCTGCCTGCCCAGGTTGAAACGGATGAGAATCATTTCGTCACCATTGAGGTCGACGATGATGATTTTGCATGGAAAATATACCTTGGGGATGATGGGCCGTTTTTTAGGTCAATTGTGCTGACCGCACACCATACGGTCCCAGAGGATCCACTCCCCTTTGCGAACAAGTGGAACATCTCTCATGTTGCCCCGATTGTCATATTCGACAATCCAGAAACTGAATCTCCGCAAAAAGATGATGATGGAAATTTTATAGTGGTGATGTTTTGGCGGATCTTTTTCTGGAATTCGGTTTCCAAGGAGTATCTCTCTCACACCATTGCTTCATTTCATGAGGATGTCTGTGAGCTTCTTGGACTAGAGATGATCGAAGAAGAGGCCGATGATGACGACGTGTCTGTCCCGGTGCGGGGCGAACACGATCCGATTGATCGGTTGCTGCAAATTCAATTGGAGCTGCGCTTGAGGGCTCCCCAATCGTCACGAGAGTTAGCTCGATCTCTCAAGACCACTAAATATGAGGTGAACAACGTGTTGTATCACCAACCAGAGTTATTTGAAAAAGAAGGAACCTCACCACCGATGTGGTCGAACAAAGGAGAAATCAAATGAGTAATGAACTAGGCAATGCAACGTGGTCGGTGACCGGAGTCTTGAGTGACTTTATGGAAGACACGCGACGTGCAGAGATGCACATCGCTGTTGAGGAAGGGATTGTTGTGCTGTTCTTGCGTGTTGATAGAAGCGGGTCGACCGATGCGGTGCTGCAAGCCGCACGAGACTTGACTGGCGAGCGAGTTGTGGCCACAGGGGCAATACAGCCGCATGCAGACTCCAAGCTGCGCTCGCCCTACTTCTTAAGCCCTTCGACACTGGCCGCCGCCTAGAGTTGTTGCCCATGGGGGCGCGCACCAAATGACATTTGATCGAATGATCGTGCTCGACTTTGAGACCACGGGCCTGCAGCCTGGGTATCGGCCGGTTGAGATTGCGTGGCTCGAATTTGATTCCATATATAAGGTGTCGGAATCGGTGACGTCGTTGATTGACCCGCAGATGCCTATTGAGCCTGGGGCCCAAAAGGTGCATGGCATTTCGTCCGAGATGTTGGCTGGCAAACCCACGCTCGAGCAGTTTTTGCAGGGCGAGCACGCCGACAAGTTTGCCGACGAGCACGTGTTGGTGGTGGCGCACAATGCTGCGTTTGACTTGCCGATGTTTGCTCCGTTTTGCAAGAAGGCAACTTCGTTGTGCACGATGCGCTTGGCACAGGCTCTCTACCCCACGGCCGAGAATCATAAGTTGCAGACACTGGCAGCCATGTTTGCTGTTGATGTCGAGCCAACACACCGTGCGATGGCCGACGTGGGAGCGTGTTTCGAATTGTTGCGCACTATTGCTGCAAAGAACGATAAGTCGATAGACGAGTTGTTGGTGATTGCGTCATACACGTCACCCGAGAGTTTGATGCCGTTTGGCAAGCACAAGGGCAAGATGATCAAAGACTTGCCGAGTGATTATGTGGCGTGGCTGTCGACGACGCTTGAGCCAAGCCACTGGATCCACCCAGTTATCGCCCAGCTCTAGTTAGATCGTTCCTAAGTCGAGCTAGATAAAGGTCGTCACAGGTTTTGAAAGTTGCGACAACTTATCTCCAGTTGCTGCGGCAAACCTAAGATCAAAACTTCGCTTTTCACCAGGCTCCAAAATGTCTAAGGTCCCCGATTTGCGCTCAGATGCTCGTCCGGCCAGTCCACAATTTGCTGGTTCAATACCCATCACATAGCGGCCTTCGCCCATCATCCTCCACTGCCATAGATTGGCGAGTTGGCTCGGCCGATAGGTAATGGATGCCCCAATGCCATTTGACGGAGTGAATCCATTATTGATGACTCCGGTTACTGACCATTCAGGCAAAGGCGAATCAAGTACGTGTTTGAAAACTTCAACCGCAGCATCCGAGCGTGATGATGTGACGGTTTCGTGACTTGCAGTTCCACTTATTGAGGCTTCATCAAATGGCAAAGAAGTTCTTGGAGGAGCAAAAAATCGTGCTCCTTCATCCAAAACTGGGTATCCCAAATTGAAGTGGTACAACAACATAAATGGAGTCGGCTCAAAACCCAAATTTTCTACTTCATCATGGATTTCCATAACAGCGCTACCCGCACGAAACCGAAGTGTGCGATGCAATGCGAGGTTGGACCCGTGTACGACTACTTCACGCACCGTACCTTTTACTTCTAATGTGCCGGGTGTTTCGGTAGACATCTCCCACCGAACATTTCGCGCCGGCGTCAAAGAAAGGCGACCATGTAGGCCGTGGATTCGTCCTTCGTCCTCATTGGGTAGCCCTACATTTTCAAGTCCTGCAGTTACCAGCAATCCACCATGGAATAGTCGTAGCCAATTGCTGTCATCGCCATACGCTGGGTGCACCATTCCGGTTGGTGATATCCAGGCAAGTGGATGACCTTCATACCAAGCAGGTCCGATATCCATTCCGCGGTCTGTCAGTACCAAAACATGAAGCCCACCTGCCATTCGAATATCGAGGGCCCGTGTTCCATCGTCCGGCCCATCCGAAAGTCGAATAGGCCTTACTGACGCAATTTGAGAAATATCACCAATTTGGGACTTCAAATCCTTATTGAGATAATTGTTCATATCGTCATCTTCGCAACTCGAGAATCTCTCAAGCTTGCGCTTCTGTTGAGGAATTTTCGATAGCCAACCCTGTTTGTGAGTCAAACAAATAGATTCGATTCGGGTCAATTGCCAACTTCATTGTTTGCTTCGACTTGATTGGGGTACCACTGTCAAGGACAACAGTAAAAAGACACTCACCGGCATCGACTCCAAGGAGACCAACATCTCCTTCCCCGCTCACTGCAGAGCTACCAAATTTGTCTGATTCAACTCTTGGGGATTTTACAGAGAACAACAAATTGATTTCTGTTCCAAGGTCCTCCACTACTTCTACTTCAACCGAAAACACCACGAGATTTTCATTTTCCGATTCAACTCTTTCGAAATCCGATGGCCTCAAGCCCAAAATAACACTTGTTCTTCCTTGCAGATTCCATTCTGTGCCAATGGGAATTTTGAATTGACCAAAACTGGCAAATCCATCTGCAACTTTTGCTTCAACCAGATTTATTGATGGACTCCCGATAAAACCGGCTACAAAAACGTTAGAGGGTCTGTGAAAAATCGTGTGTGGTGTATCAATTTGTTGAAGCACACCGTCTCTCATAACAGCAACTCGATCCCCTAATGTCAATGCTTCTAGCTGATCATGAGTGACATAAACAGTTGTCACCCTCAACTGATCACGAAGTCTTAAAAGTGCAGTACGCATTGCTACCCGCAATTTGGTATCCAAATTGCTCAACGGCTCATCCATTAGGTAGACGGCTGGCTCCCTGATCATGGCTCTACCCATAGCAACACGCTGCCTTTGTCCACCTGAGAGCTCTCTTGGTTTACGATCAAGCAGTGTCTCTAGTTTTAGAGTCGTCGCAATTTTTTTTACCCGATTCGCAATCTCTTCCTTCGGAATATTTCTCACCTTAAGCGCGAACCCAAGATTTTGTCCAACAGTCATATGTGGATACAACGCATAATTTTGAAACACCATCGCGATGTCCCGATCCCGCGGCGGTCGATCAGTTGAATGTTCGCCATTAAAGAAAATATCCCCTTCAGTCACCTTCTCAAGCCCAGCAATCATTCGCAGAAGTGTTGATTTCCCACATCCACTTGGTCCCACTAAGACCAAGAATTCGCCATCTGCCACGCTGATCGAAATCTTGTCAACAACGAGTTCAGTGTTGAAAGATTTAGAAAGATTCTTTAGCTCAATTGAAGCCATTTAGATGTCCCCTTCTTCTCGTTATTTCGAAACTTCAGAATGTCTGTCATACCAAGGTGGATCAACAAATGCATCCCACGTTGCACCAATTCCGGCATCGACAGGAATTGCTGCTCCTGTGATTCCATTAGCAAGAGGAGAGACTAAGAATGCAATAGTCGAAGCTATGTCTCGCGGAAGAAGCACCCTTCCCTTTGGATGTTTATTGGCGTACGACTGCAAAATCTCTTCACCATTTGGAACTGTTGCCAATCTGCCCTCCAACAATGGAGTAAGAGTCACGCTTGGGCAAACTGCATTAACAGTGATATTTTCACGTGCGAGATCAAGCGCTGCGGCTCTCGTGAGATTGAGCAACGCACCTTTAGAGGTGCAGTATGAAAACATGCCGTGTTCTGCTTGAAGCCCATCCAAACTAGATAAAAGAATTATCGCCCCACGACGATGCGGCCTCATTTGCCTCGCGGCTTCTCGGACTACCAAAAATGATCCTCGAACATTGACATCAAGCACTTGATCAAAATCTTCAACTGAGGTTTCGTGAACTGGTCCCCCTGCCCCGAGGATTCCCGCACACGCAACTGCAATCTGTACATCACCAAGTACTTTCTTTGTCTCCGCAAAAGCACCAACAATTGTCTCAACGTCTGCAACGTCACCTTCAATAGCTAACGCCCGACGTCCAATGGCCCTAACTTTTTCGGCTGCACTCTCGGCGGCACCCGGAGTTCGATCCACTATTGCAACATCCGCGCCTAGATCGGCAAATACAAGGACTGTTTCAAGCCCGATACCAGATCCTCCACCGGTCACTAATGCGATGGAATTCTTCAGTGATAGTCCTGGAAATGTTGTTCTCTCGGTCACTTTATTTCTCCAATCGTTCCTAAAACTGCCTTAGATCCTCCGCCATTGATGGAGATCGACCATAGTGATCCCCCAAGTGATGGCTCAGAAGTGGTCGCAAGTACTCCTGCGTCAGTGACAAAGAGAGTGTCCCCATGAAATTTGCAGTTAGTTGGGGCCTTTCCACACGGGATAAAACTCTCTGGCTTTCCATTCCTATCCAACACATGAATTCCGGCTGCAGAAAGATCAGTTACATAAAAGCGACCCTCAGCACCAATCGTCATGCCATCTGGAATTGGTGTATCCCCTGGAAGCTTTCCAAGATCTTCCAACTTGCCATTTGGTTTCAATCTGCCTAGATGTCCCGTATATGACTCGTCCCAAACTATTGACCCATCCGGTTCGACTACAAGGCCATTCGGAAAAACTGGAACCTTAAACTCATGCACTAATCGACCTACGCCAAAGGGATCAATCGCAAAGATCCGACTTGGGTCTGGATTGTCGGGCGCATAAGTACCCGGATCCGTAAAATACAAGTGACCATCTGGGCCAAATACCAAGTCATTTGGACCATTGAAAGTCATTCCGTCTACTTCAGTAAGAATGTGGGAAACATGTCCCGACGGGTCCACCCGTTGTATGCCTGCAGTTGTCATTTCTGCTGCTCGCCAAGGACCGACCGTGCCACCGTTTTGGCAAACATAAAGTTCACCGTTTGCTCCATGGACACATGAATTAGGCGCTCCGGCTACGTATGACCTCACCGAAGTTCCGTTCTTGGGGTCCCAACGAGTTAACTGGCTCAAAAAACTTTCTACGAAGACAATAGAGCCGTCTGGTGCCACAGATGGTCCTTCCGGCCATCCAAGTCCAGTCGTTAATAGTTCAATATTCATATCCATTTCAGTCCTCCTATTTGATTGCGCCCGCGGTAAGTCCACGCACGATGTATCTCTGAATTATCAATGACATAAGCAAAATTGGAATTACCGCAACAACACCAACAGCTGCTGCGATATTCCAATCAATTGGACGCTGAGCGCTCACAAGAGTTGCTGCACCGAGAGAAATTGTCTGATGTTCGCGCGAATCAACTATGTACAGAGCCACCAGGAATTCGTTCCAAATAAAAATTGCACCGAACAATGCGGCCGTCACAAGCCCTGGACGGATGATCGGGAGAAGCACTTTCCATAAAACTTGATATCGAGAGCACCCATCGACCATTGCTGAGTCATCTATTTCCGAAGGGATCTCATCAAAGAACCCGATCGTGATCCAAACCACGACTGGTAGCGAAAAAGCAACATACGGAAGAATAAGACCGATGTATGAGTCTTGAAATCCGAAGAACTTCACCATCAAAAACAAAGGAATTGCAACCGTAATTGGAGGCATGAACCTCATGCTCAAAATTGTTTCCGCCAAACGACTACTGCCCCTAAACCGAAGTCGTGAAAATGCATACGCTGCTGGTGTACCGATTATTAGGGAGATCATTGTGGCAGTCCCCACTACTAGTACAGAGTTCCACACAAACGATTGCATGCCTTGGTCTTTAAGAACTTCCTGGTACGTATCTTTAACTACCGCCCAATCAAACGTCAGTTTTGGCGGTACTTGACTAAGAATGTCAATTCGCCTCTTTGTCGACAAAATTGCCAAATACACAAATGGTGCGATGCCTACGATGCCCAAACAGACCAGAACAACATATGACAGGGTCCGTCCAAAAATGCGACGAGCCTTAAGGCTCATTCCAAGAACAGATGAGCTCATCGTGCTTCGTTCGCTCTCAAGTTAATCACTCTGAGAAGTGCGGATGTGCCAATTACAAGAGCTATCAACATCAAGTACGCAACAGCGGCTGCATAACCATAATTTTGAAATTGAAATCCGTTTTGAAATGCAAAAAAACTTAATGTAGTGGTAGTACGAGCTGGGCCGCCATATGTCAAACCGTAAACTAAATCGAAACTACGAAACGCATCAACGGCTCTGAATACCCCGGCGAATACTAAGGCTGGTGCGAGAAGCGGCAAAGTGACTGAACGAAATGTTCGCCATGTTCCCGCACCATCCACTTTTACTGATTCAAAAACATCTTGAGGGAGTGCTTGAAGTCTCGCGTAAACAATTATGAATACAAATGGTGTCCATTGCCAGATATCAACCAAAATCATGGTCTTCATCGCCATTTCTATAGTGCCCAACCATCCAACTGGAGAAATACCAATTCTTTGGAGCGCATAATTTACTATCCCCCAATCCGGGTTAAGCAGTGCTCGCCACATAACCCCAACTACAGTCGGATTAATTAGCATCGGTAACACCAATATTCCTCGAACTATCCAAGAACCCTTAAGCCGCATGTTGAAAAACATTGCCAAAGCCGTTCCTAAAACAAGCTGACACGTAACGCTTGACACGACTACAACAACACTATTTTTTGCAGCATTCCAAAAATCGGGGTCCGTAACAAGATTCTTGTAATTACGTAAGCCGACCCATTGTCCACTTCCTGCATCGGCAGTGAGGTCTGTAAGTGACAGTCGAAGACTATATACAAGTGGGAAAATGGCAAATATAGCGAGATAGATAACACAGGGTCCAAGCAAAACCGGCACCGTGAAATCACGGCGCCGGTTTTTGCCTGAATCTATTGAGCTTGAGACTTTCGTCATTTCAATTGGCTCAAAATCCTGTTCAGCAGATAATCAAATTAGACAAGATGTCCAGCCGTGCGGAGAATCTCCTCCCACTTTGCTTGTACCTTGTCACAGGCTTGCTTTGCTGATTGCGATCCAAGCAGTGCTGCATTGAACTCAACGTTCATTGCATCATTCATCGAGAAAAACTCTCCGATCAATGAAGTTTGAATCATCTCTGCTGTTTGCATTGCGGCAAGAGCATCCGGCAAGTAAGGCAATTGGGCAACCAATTCTGGATCCTCATAAGTAGAGGTTCGACTCGCGTCGATTTGATAAGCCTTCGCCTCATAGTTATTGAAGCTCTTGCTTGTCATCCATTGCAGTGCCCGCCATGCTGCACCCTTCAGTGCTGGATCGGCATTTTTTGGAATTCCTGTGCCCCAACCACCAAGAATTGATCGTGGAGTTTCACCAGAGTTAGCAGGAACTGTAGATGTTCCAACTTTGTCACTCACCGTCGACTTAGCTGGATCAAAAATCGGACCAGCAATTGTCGACCAGAAGATCATCTGAGCAATCTTTCCAGTCGAAAACCCGTCTACGTTCTCGGCAAATCCATAAGTCGTAACATTCTTCGGTGCGTATGGGAGTACATCAATGAGTAGTTGCAACGCACCGATACCTTCCGCACTGTTGACATTCGGCTTAAAGTCTTTTGTCTGAGGTGTTCCGCTCATCAATTTGCCACCAGTCGTGATAAATCGAGTGAACCAGTCAACGGTTGCAAGCGAGAAGTCGTTCGCACCGATGAAACTGCAGCCGGCCACATCTGCCGTATTGAGTACTTTTGCGGCGTCGTGAAACTCCTGCCACGTTTTTGCAGGCTGCAATCCAGCTGCTTCAAATAGATCCTTCCGATAAAAGTAAATCACGGAACCTGAGTGCAAACCAGGAAGTCCATAGATATCGGTTCCCTGACCAACTTGACCTGCAGCGATATCAAAATATGCAACGTTTTTCATAGCAGGCTCAAGAAAGTCTGCGACATCCCAATCGGGTGCAGTTTCTGCTGGATCGTCAATGTACTGGTTGAGCTGCTCGTAGTATCCAGCACCAACTTGTTGAGTCGTGAGGAAGCCTAGATATTCGATGATTTCAAACGAAGAAGTATCAGCTTTCAGGTTTTGAAGTGTTTTTTCGATCAGCGCACCAAGTGCTGGTGACGTAATCTCTACTTTGATTCCGGTCTCAGCTTCAAGCGCTGCAATCTGATCCCCAAGTGCACGGTGATCATTTTCGTCACCAGTCATCATGATGCGAACGGTTTGCCCCGCGTACTTCATTGGATCAAATGCTGCAAGATCTGCAACCGAATCGGTCACCGTTGTGTCAGCTGCCGGACTGCTGCCCCCACAAGAAGTGAGAAGCTCTCCTAAGACGGTCCCGGAAATACCGAGCACTCCGACAAGCTTCAACATATCTCGTCGGCTGATCGACTTCTTAGCTAAATCTCCCCCAGCATTTCCATTATCTACAGAATCATTCATATTTGACATTTCATTTACCCCCAGGTAGTTGTTCGGACTTTTAAATGACCATACATCAGCATTTTCCATTTGTCAAACGATTGTTTTTTTGATTTTTAGCATTTGAAATCGCTATTTTGACGCATTTCATGCTTACGCCGAGGGGCGGAAGTAGGACTGGCTATGGCCTTTGAGCAGAATTTCTGGCCACGAGGTCAATTGGGCTCTTGACCATGATTGATTGAGCCTCACCACCTTCGATCATGGAAATTGCAAGATCGACTGCTCGTGCTCCCATTTCTCTAGACGGAAGTCGAACTGTAGAGATTGAAGGATCAAAAAATTCTGCAATTTCTGAATCATGAAGTGCAATAACTGAGACTGAGTCAGGAACTTTTCGTCCTAAATCAACTGATGCCCGAATTGCTCCGACTCCCATCAGGAAAGTAGAAGCGAATAGCGCAGTGACTTGAGGATGTCGCATGAGGATTTCAGTTGTTGCACGTTGTCCATCCTTGATACCCCAGGATGGCATTTCTATGTCAATGAGTTTCAGGTTATGACGCTTCATTACTGACTGATACCCCATACGTCTGCGTCTCGTCGTATCGATAGTCGAAGGTCCGAATAACCCAGCAATATGTTTATGTCCTAAGCCCACAAGATGTTCTACGGCCATGGCGGCAGCACTCGTATCGTCAACGATGACACTTGCTTTGACGCCCTTAACTCTTCGATTCACCATCACTACAGGACCGTTACCACTATTGGCAATACCGCGCATGAACTCATCAGTGAATACGCCGCTTGCAATCAAAAGTGCATCGACTCGACCCTCCTCTAGGAGGCGTGTAAAATAATTTACCGGAGCACCGTCAGTGTGTATTCCAATGACAACTCCGTAGCCAAGTTCTAGGGCTCTTTGTTCGGCCCCAATAACCACTTCGTTATACATTGGGTTGTTAAGACCTGGAAGCAACAATCCCAACGTAGAGGTACGTGAGATGCGTAGCCCACGAGCTACCAAATTGGGTTTATAACCCAATGTATGCACAGCAGCCATAATTCGACTAGCGGTTTTGGCAGATGCTGTTGAACGAGGATCATTACTTACCACTCTTGATACCAAACTTGGATCAACGCCAGCCAAATTGGCTACATCACGCAGTGTGGGACGACGAGATTTATTGGCAGCCAACTTAAAATCTCTCGTCATTCATAAGCATATTTTAACAAGAGGTAGAGAACTTTTAAGCACCTGATATGTGCGAAAACATCTCAATGTGCTCCGGACTCGGTGAATTCAAGACAGTTTCAACTGCCGCTTCAACACGGCTATTGATGTTGGCCTTAATTTCAAGGAGCTGAGATGCCGAAATAACTTTATTTTTTATCATCAGGTCGGCATACAGATCAATCGGGTCACGCTTCTTCCAAGTGTCAAGTTCGCCTGCTGGACGATACGTCGCAGGATCGGCACGCGAATGTCCGCTGAATCGGTACGTCTTCATCTCCAAAACAACTGGTCCGTCACCAGCTCGACACCGTGCGACTGCATTTGAAACTGCTTGTTCTACGTCCGCAACTACCTGTCCATCAACAATCTCGTTGTAAATTCCATAGGCATCGGCTCGATGAGCAAGGTCTTCAAATGGCGTAGAAAGATTGATCCGGGTGTACTCGCCATACAGATTGTTTTCGATGATTACGACTAACGGCAATTTCCAAATTGCGGCCATATTCAATGTCTCATGGAATGCACCGATATTCGTGGCTCCATCTCCAAGAATTGCGATCGCTACTCCGTCAGTGCCTTTGTATTGTGCTGTTAAAGCCGCGCCGGCAGCTACTGGCAAACCAGCTCCGACAATGGCAAATGTAGGGAATAGACCCACCTCAATATCCCCCATATGCATTGACCCTCCGAGACCACCTGTGCATCCAATCACTCGGCCACAAATCTCACCCAACACACCTTCTGGGGTAATTCCAAGCGATAGCGCAACTCCATGACCTCTGTATGTACAAGTAACAATGTCCGACGGACGCGTAGCAGCAGCTATACCAACACATACAGCTTCTTGTCCAATAGAAAGATGAGTGCTTCCGCGCACAAATCCATCGTTATACAAACCTTGTACCCGTTCTTCAACTAACCGAATCTCGATCATTCGCTCGAGCTTGCTTATCGCATTCGACAACTCTGCCCGCCGTGAAATCGTGCTCATTTTCCTGCCCCCAACTCCCACCACATGCTTGGACGTTTTCCCGTTTTGATTAATTCATTAATTTGATCTACCGCAACTTTCGCAGTAGGAAGGAACTTGCTTTCAAGATCTCCGTTATAAGGGATTGGGACATCTGGTGTTGCAATCCGAAGTACTGGAGCTAACAGATGCCCAAACAATTCAGCAGATACTTCATCAGATATGTCTGCACCCCACCCACCACTCTGTGGTGCCTCTTCGATGATGACTAACCGTTTTGTTTTTCTTACTGAATCGATAACGGTTTGACGATCCCAAGGGACAAGCGTCAACAGATCTATCACTTCCGCAGACCAGCCAGATTGACCAAGGGCTGCAGCTTCAAGTGCAGTGCCGGTTGTTTTTCCAAGTCCTATGACTGTTACATCTGTGCCACTTCGCCTTACTTCTGCTTTTCCTATAGTCATGATGCCTTGATCGCCTACTTCAACATCTTCTCGCTCGCCATAAAGCGCTTTATGTTCCAACACGACGACCGGGTCATCATCACGTATCGCTGCTCGAAGAAGTCCGTAGGCCGATCGAGCCCCCGATGGCACAACCACTTTTAATCCAGGTGTACCCCTGAACCACTGATCCAACATTTGGGAATGTTGACAGCCAAATCCAAGTCCTGCACCTGCTGCGGCTCGAACTGTTAGTGGGACTGTCAATTGACCCCTACTCAAATATCTGAATTTTGCAGCCTCTGTTGTCAACTGATCAAGTGCCACTCCAATAAATTCAATAAACATCATTTCAACGACAGGTCTTAATCCGGTGGCTGCAGAACCTACTGCAGCGCCCAAAAAAGCCATCTCCGAAATTGGTGTATCAATAACCCTCTTACCACCGAATCGTTGATACAAACCTTCGGTCGCCTTGAATGCTCCCCCTGCCTCGCCAATATCTTCACCAATCAAGAAAACTCTTTCATCAGATTCGAGCTCGTCAGCTAAGGCTTGAATGACTGCCTGCCTCATTCTCAATGTCTCCATGATTTTTACTCCTAATTTTCTAATTGCTGCACATTTACAATCGGTACACCTGTTGCGACCTCGTCACCGACTGCTACCAAAAGTTCGCGTACTACACCTGAAACTGAAGATTCAACATCAATTTCTGCTTTGTCTGTCTCTACTCGAATCAACGGAGTATCTGGAGCCAGTACATCTCCAACCGATACAAGCCATTGGAGCACTAACACCGAATCCACCGTGTCGCCCAATTTGGGCATCTTGATTACTACGTCCACACCAACTCTCTCTTTCTAATCTGACAACCCACAGACTGACACAATGTCCAGTTTAAGTCAAACGATTGATTTTTTCTATAAACCCCATATTTCCGAATCGTTATCGGCGCCCAAAGGTCTGCCTGCAAACCGAATCCGCCCGGGAGTCTTAGACAGTCGTGCAACTACATTTTGCATTCTCACACCATCTACATCAATCAATGATTCTCTGAATTGATAGTGGGGATCCTGCGATATTTCTTCCATATTCAAAATTGGGGCAATTGCCGCATCAACCTCTTCAAACCTGGCAAACACTTCCGCCGATGATCTAGCCGCTACCCACGATTTCATGATTTTTTCGAGATCGGTCCGATTATTCGATCGATCTTGAAAAGTAGTAAATCGAATATCTTCAGCAACTCCCAATAATCCAAGAACTCTCGCTGCAACCGTTTCTGCCGAAGTAGAAATAGCCACCCAAACACCGTCAGAACAGAGATATGTTCCGCGTGGAACTGAATATGGTATGCCGGACCCCAGTCGTGGCTGTAGGTATCCACTTTCTGCAAAAGCAGCAGGTAACGGACCCATCAGTTGAAAAACTGACTCAAGCAAGTTGACATCTACTACTTGCCCTTCGCCAGTCCGCTCGGCGTGTCTAATTGCTGCCATGGCTGCAAAAGCTCCAACTAAAGCGGTAACTTCATCAGTAACTGCTATCGGAGGAAGTTGAGGCGCACCATCTGGTTCGCCAGTGAGATCCGAATATCCGCTCATTGCCTCAGCAATTGTTGCGAAACCTGGCTTCTGAGAATAGGGACCGTTTTGGCCAAAACCAGTAACCCTCAAAACAACTAATTTGGGATTTGACTTCCACAAAAGTTCAGGTGCCAAATTAAGTGCCTCAAGTTTGCCTGGTCGCATGTTTTCAATGAGGAGGTCTGCCTGATCAATGAGTTGCTTCATTCGATCCAAATCAGCAGATTTCTTCAAGTCGAGTGTGATGCAGCGTTTTCCCCGCCCAAGTATCTTCCAGAAGAAAGAATCAATTTGGCCCTCGGCCGTCCAACCCATTCGCCTCACCGGGTCTCCATCTGGTGCCTCTACCTTGACGACATCTGCCCCAAAGTCTGCGAAATACTTACCAGTCCCCGGACCAGCAACAACTGTTGCCATGTCTATTACCCGCAAGCCGCTCAACGCATCCATGACTTAGCCTTCAGCTCTTTTAGGAAGCAGCACTGAACGCATAAAAGTACAGACAACTTTCTTATCTTGGTTGTAGCCAGTCGTTTCTACTGTCATTATTCCCGTCGCTGGACGAGACTTTGAAGATCGAGCGTGCACAATGGTGGTTTCACCATAAAGCGTGTCGCCGTGATACATCGGGGCAGTGTGGAGCAATTTTTCTACACCTAAATTCGCAATTGCCCTACCCGAAATATCGGGAACACTCATACCTAATAAGAGCGAATAAATGAATGAACCAACTACCAAGTTGTGTCCTCCGCTCATCTCAGTTGATGCATAGTTGGAGTCAACATGAATTGGGCTAGCCGCCATCGTGATCATGCAGAACATATGATCCTCAGCTTGGGTTATGGTTTTGCCTGGCCAATGGATATAGCGGTCACCGACTTCATAATCCTCCAAAAAGCCACCAAATCTTGTATCGCGTGCGTTGATTATTCGTGCCATCAAAAACCTTCATTTTGAGGTTTTGAATTCGGACTCATGACTTGATTCCGCTAACTGGCCAGCCAGGATCTGAAGGGTGAACCGCGAGCGGAGTTACTTGAATTTCTAACCATGGATAGAAGGGCAACGAACTTAAAGCTGCATGTAACTCACTTGCGTCAGTTGCAAACCAGATGCCATAGTTTGCCCATTTACCTGGCACACGCCACAAGCGGCGAATAGTCCCCGCCTTGGTCAACTCGCTTGCTCTCAAAGTCTCTGCTTTAATCAACTGATTCTTTTTTTGTTCATCACCATCTGGTGGCCAGTGAACCTCGATATGAACCAAAAATTCCATCTCAGACCTCCAAATTGAACACAGTGTTTTGTTTCATATTGATCTCAGCAACAACCGGCAGGACCAGATATTGGTTCCGGCTGATAATCACCGAACGACATTGACGATTGAATGAGCTCCACTCGAAAACCATCAGGATCGATCATGTAAACAGCTCTCCCACCCTTATTCGGTCCAATCGTTGGAATTACTGGTTCCGAAATGCTTTGAACACCCCGTTCAGTAAGACTCTTATAGAGCGAATCCAGGTCATCAACAAAAAATGCGATGTGTGCGGTACCTACATTCGCGTTACCAGGGTTGATTTCTTCAGATTCAACATTTCGATATTCCAATAATTCAAGAAATACGTCAGATCCTGGAATTCTCAAAATTGCAGAATGAAGATCGACAGTCGGGTATCCAACCAGTTTTGCAATATACGGTTCCCGTGGATTCCACGCAAAAACTGTTTCGAACCCAAGAATCTCATTATAAAAGTGCATTGATTTTTCAAGTGACCGAACCGTAAGTCCTGTGTGATGCGCTTTGGTTATTTGTCCCATAATTCTCCCTATAGATCTTCGAGTAAACCATCAGGGTCATAAACTTGCTGTTTCGAAATCCAGTCCAAATTGATTAGATTTCCGAAACCAGAATCAAGTTTTAACGGTTCCATCAGGCCATCAACGATTATTGGTTGTTCAATACAATCATCCATTGGGTGGACTCCTGAACCAGGAATTCCCCACTCAATTGGACAATCGACTATTCCCAGCGCTGGTAATACACGAGAGTGCAGATGCGGATACATATGTGGTGCAACTTGTATGCCATGACTTTTAGCCATGGCCAAAACATGAGGCATTCGAGTTACGCCACCATTCGTTGTTAGATCAATTCGCAAAACATCAACTGCTTTATGGCTCAGCAGTGCCTGGGGATAGTACGAACCACCTTGTTCATCACCCATGGCTACAGGCGTTTCTGCGCCGGCGCGACACTGGGCGACAAGATCTGCATCTCCAGGCGGAACCAGGTCCTCAATCCAACCGAGCTTCAAGTCTTTGATTCGGGCATCAAAATCCGAGACCTCAGCTGATGACCTAAACACCATGTTTGCATCAAAACCAACCCACCCTTCCGGTGCAGCTTGCCGTGCAGCTCGAAGACGATCGACCGTCATGTCCAAATTGGGTGATATTGGGACCTTGAATCGCCTCCATCCTTTAGCCCACAGTGAACGCACTTGATCGGCAACGACGTCCGCACTTAACGTTGGCGGGTACCCAATGATGGCGGTTGCCGGTAACCGAACCAATTTTGTATTGCCGAGTGCTTCCGAAATTGGTTCTCCCTTAATTCTGCAAGACAAATCCCATGCAGCAATATCAACTATCGAAAGACTGCGCATACCAATTCCTGCAGCATGTACTGCGTGATTCGAAAATAGAGCACTATAGAAAGACTTTTCTGGATCAACAGCAGATGAACCTATGTAGTGAGGTGAAATGGTGCGGGAAACAATTTCGGGAATTGGCCCATCTCGAGTCAAACAATAAGCAAAGCCTTTCGCCCCATCATCCGCATCAATCCGAATAAGGACGAATTCCCTGTGCTTCATTACCCATGATCCATAGACAATCGGTACTTCAAGCTCGTAAAGGATCCGGGCTGAGCGAATTCGGGTGATTGCTGGTGCACTGGTCATGACGTCAAGTACCCGTCATCACACATCAACATATGTCCCGTAACAAGCTCCGAAGCATCACTCGCGAGAAATATCGCAGCACCAATTAGCTCTCTTGGCTGACCAAGTCGAGGCCGGATCATCCGAGCCTTTATAAAATCTGCAGTAACAGATGTAGAAGATCCCGCAGCCTTAGTAAGTGGCGAATCCATGAGAGTTGGTCCGATTCCATTGACTCTCACACCACGAGTTCTCCACTCCAAAGCGAGACTTCGAGTGATCTGAACAACCGCGCCCTTTGAAGCTAGATATGCACTCGCCAAAGGATACGCATTAAATCCACCGATTGACCCGATGTTGATAATGCTTCCTTTGCCTTGAGCAAGCATTTTGCGACCAAAAGACTGGCAACAGAGATACGTCCCTTTCATATTCAGATTTATAATGAAATCAAATTTGTCCTCAGGAAAATCCTCAGCCGGACAGCGAAATGCAGACCCTGCACTATTCACCAAAACATCAATTGACCCAAATTCCGCTTGGACTTCATCTGCAATCCGATCGCAAGAGTCTTTATCGACAACATTAAGTTCCTTGACACATGCAACTCCACCTTGATCGGCGATGATTTTAGATACGCGTTCCGCGCCTTCGATGTTTATGTCAGCAAGCACGACACTCATCCCGGCTTGAGCAAATCCAATAGCAATCGCTTCGCCAAGTCCGCTGCCACCGCCTGTAACTACTGCGACGCGCCTTGATAGGTCAAAAATATCTGAGGCATAACCAGCCGGAATACTCGAAGTGGAATCAATGTCTGACAATTAAAGACCCCCTTTGAAAAGTATTGCGATTAAGTCAATCGTTTGATTTATAGGCTTACAGTAACCAACGAAACCACATAAAGTCAACCTGAGCTGCAGTTACCCAAACAATCTTCGTCTCTGGGACGTCTACCGCAGAATTCCACTCGGATCATTAACTTCTTGAGTCATGGCCCATTCCTTATCGATAAGAATCCCGAATCCTGGACATTCTTCAAAGGCCTGCATTTTCCCAGCATTCACAGTTGGCTGCCTAAGACTGTCGGCATACGGATCGACACCTGTCCACGGAACTCCCCATTCAATTGGGACATCGGCAAATCCTAAGGCAGAAAAAACCTGACTATGAACATGGGCGAACATATGTGGCGCAAATTCCACCCCAGCATTCAGACATTGTTCGATAATCAAACGACCCCCTGTAATTCCACCCATACATGTGAGGTCGATTCGGATGACATCTACTGCTTTAGCAAGTATTAGCGCCTCTGGATAATAACTGCCGCCTTGCTCGTCGCCCATCGCGATTCGTACTGATGTGCGTTCACGTAACTCTCGAACAAGTCCAGCATTACCAGGTGGAAAGATGTCTTCAAACCAACCGAGTCCAACATCTTCAATAGAGTTGACAAATTCAGCTGCAGAATCTACGTCGTCATAAATCCAAGCCGCATCACAACCAATCCACGATTCTGGCGCAGCTCTTCTTGCAGCTCGAAGTCGCGCCGCAGAAATCTCTGGAGTTGCACCAACTGGCGCCTTAAATCGATTCCATCCGGAATTAACCAGATCGCGTACTTGTGCTTCAATCTCAGTGGGGCCCATCAGGGCTGGCGGATATCCGATGATTGCAGTGGCGGGCATTGGCCGATTGGATCCTCCTAGAAGATTTGCAATCGAGACGTCAGCAATTTTTGCAGCAACATCCCAAACTGCTAGATCCACAATTGAGAGTGCTCTTAATCCGATTCCGGCAGAGTGAGAAGCAAGGCTTCGGCGCGACGCCACGCGATACAAACGTTCTCGCTCACTGACTGATTGGCCGATGTAAAATTTTGCAATTGTTTTTCTAATCTGTTCTGCCACGGAGCCATCTCTGGTAAGTGTGAATGCCCACCCTTCGTGCCCCGTGCTTGTTACTACTCGTACGACTACAAACTCCCGCGTTGTCATTATCCAATCACCGAAAACTACTGGTGCTGGAAGTGTCGCTTGAATAGTGGCGCAACTGATGTCGCTAATTATTGCGTTATTGATCATTTACGAAAAGCCCCTGTCCAAATGATTCCTGTCTGGACTATACAGTTATGACCGACATGACATTGCATGATTTTGATCCCATGTGTGTCTCTATTGTTGACCTCAATGGTAAATCGGCAGATACCGATAGAGCCTGGGGACCAAAAAGTGCACGGCATTTCAGCCGAGATGTCGCCCAGCTCTAGTTAGATCGCCCCCGAGTCGAGCAGCTGTTGAAACCTTGCTGCGTCGATAATTGGAATCTTGAGTTCGTTGGCCTTTGTCACTTTTGATGCGCCGGGGTCGGTGCCCACGACTACGCAATAGGTTTTGGCACTTACCGAGCCTGGTGACTTGCCGCCACGATCTTTGATCGCTGCTTCGGCTTCTTCTCTCGTAAAGCCCTCGACACTGCCAGTGACCACGATGGCTTTGCCGAGAAGTGTTTGAGCAAGTTGCGACACCTGCACATTGCCAAAGTCGACGCCTGCTTTTTTGAGCTTTGTGATGATGGCTTTGTTTTGCTTTTGGTTACACCAGTTGATGATGGATTGTGCAATTGATGGGCCGACGCCATCGATGGTGCTCAGTTGATCTTCTGTTGCTGTGACGATGTTGTCGAGATTGCCAAATGTTTTGGCTAATGATTCTGATGCTGCAGGGCCGAGGTGTTTGATTCCGAGTGCAGTGAGCAACTTGGGTAATGGCTTTGACTTAGATTTCTCGAGTGCTTGCAACAGGTTGGTGGCGCTGAGTTCTCCGAAGCCCTCGATCTGTAATAGCTGTTCTTGCGTGAGGCTGTAGAGATCGCCGACGTCTTGAATGAGTTGCAAGTCGGATAATGCAAACACGGTCTTTTCGCCGAGACCTTCGATATCCATGCCGCCGCGTGAAGCAAAGTGAATGATGCGCTGGTCGCGTTGAAAAGGGCACGATGGCTCTACGCAGCGCGTGTCTGACTCGCCCTCAATCTGCACGAGTGTTGACTTGAGATCACACGGGCATGTATCAGGAAACTTCCATGGCTTGGAATTCTTTGGACGCTTGTCGAGCACTGGGCCAACAACTTCGGGGATGACATCGCCTGCCTTGCGCACGACCACGGTGTCGCCTGGGCGAACGTCTTTGAGTTGCACCTGCTCGCGGTTGTGCAGGGTGGCCATGCCCACGGTGGAGCCGGCAACAACAACGGGTTGCAGCACGGCAAACGGTGTGGCGCGGCCGGTGCGACCAATAGAAACCTGGATGTCGTTGAGGATGGTGTTGCGTTCTTCAGGCGCAAACTTGAACGCAATGGCCCAACGTGGTGCGCGTGATGTGAAGCCAAGTTGCTCGCGTTGAGCAAGGTCGTCGAGTTTGACTACCGCCCCATCGATCTCGTAATCGAGGTTGTGGCGGTTGGCTTCTGCGTTGGCACAAAATGCTTCGGCTTGCTCGAGTGTGTCGACAAGTTTGTGCTCGGGGTTAATAGGAAACCCAAGTTGTTTGAGATAGTTGAGCGTGTCGTGATGACTCGTGAGCGCAGGCATGCCCTGTGTTTCGCCAAGTTGGTAGGCAAAGAATGCGAGCTTGCGCGACTGAGTAACTGATGGATCTTTCTGACGCAGACTTCCAGCACCAGCATTACGCGGGTTGGCTGGCACTGCATCTGGCTTCTTGCCTTGCGCAATGCGCTGCTCGTTCTCACGCTCTTTGTCGGCTTTGAATTGTTGAAACGCGTTGATGGGCATATAGACCTCGCCGCGCACTTCGAGCACTTGAGGTATTGATGTGCCCTTTGGGGCAACAAGTTGTTTTGGAATAACGGAAATGGTCTTGATGTTTTCGGTGACGTCTTCGCCCACCTTGCCATCGCCACGCGTGGCGGCTTGCACGAGTATTCCGTTTTCGTATCGGATACTCATTGCCAGACCGTCTATCTTGAGTTCGCAGATCAGCTGCATTGGCTTCGCATTGTCGAGACCCTTGGCCGCACGATCACCCCATGCGCGCAACTCATCAATATCCATTGCATTATCAAGACTGGTCATTGGTGCACGGTGGGTCACCGGAGCAAACGTGGTGAGGGTTGGCGCACCAACTTGGGCAGTTGGTGAATCGAGGGTGATCAGGCTCGGATGTTTTGCTTCGAGCGCAATGAGCTCACGCTTGAGTTCGTCATATTCGGCATCACTGACATCGGGTGAGTCGTGAGTGAAATAACGCTCGTTGTGTTGATTGAGCGTGTCGCGAAGGTGTGCTGCGCGGGCGATCTCGCTTTTGGTGGGTTTTGCGCTCGCAGCCATGCTGACAACATTACTTGCGGGCTGTGTTATACCCATCTATGCGCAATACGGGTATCGTCAACACTGTGGATGCACAAACATATACAGCTGAAGAGATGCTTTTTATTGAAGGATGTCTCGATCAGGCCGACGCAGCATTGGAATGGGCAGAATTGTCCTTCGAGGCCGTCGCCGAAGCTGTAGCACTTCTCGACTAACGACAGATCGCGCGATGAGCGCATACCCAAAATGCGGCGAGGTCTATTATTTGCGAACCCACCTTGACCTCTAGGCTCGGTGGCGTGATTCGCACATTGTTGGCAAAACTTGCCTGGCCAGTTCGGGTGATGTGGTTGGTTGCGGCGCTGTTGCCCAACAATCTCACCGACACGATGTCGTCTCACTCACAGGTTCTGCGCACCACCATGAGTGTCGAGCTGTGGTTGCTGTGGGCTCTCGTTGCCTTGGCTACCTGGTTGCACCACCCCATTTCGCTCACCACCGCTCGTTGCATCGTGCCAGTAGTAGTGGCGCACTTACTGGTCGGTTTGCCCGACAGCTCATTTGGTGTTGGCAATGTCATCGGGGCCGCGTGCGCACTCGTCGCCTTCGTCCTTATATACACATCTGACTACGGCTCGATACATGTGCAGGCCGGCGCATACGGCGACGAACGCCGTTACTTGTTGCGCGTGCCCGCCCCCATCGTGATGCCGCTCATTCTTGGTTGGGGCGTAATGGCGGTCGTGGTTTGCATAACACCACTGATGCTGGCATCTGAACGATATGTACTAGGTGGCGTTGGTGTTGTGCTCTCACTCGGGTTGTTGTGGCAATTACCTGTGCGATTGCATCGCTTGTCGCGCAGATGGTTGGTCAAAGTTCCTGCCGGATGGGTCGTTCACGACGACGTGGTGTTGAGCGAAAACTTGTTAGTCAAAACATACGACGTCGTTTCGATGGGATTGGCACTCGAAGGAAGTGAAGCTCTTGACCTCACTGGCATGACACGTGGCGTACCGATTGAGATGCAATTGCGCGAGATGACCGATGTGCGGCTCACTCCGCTTGCTGCAAAGTTGTTAAGGACGGTTGATGCTTTGCACGTGAAGGCATTCTTGGTTGCGCCAACACGCCCAGCCTCCCTGCTCACCCCTTAAGAAGCCGAATCAAAGCACTATTGCTTCGCGCAGTACTTGATCTCGAACACGAGGTTTGAGTTGCGCAGCCGAAACAAGATCTACTTTTACTCCCAGGAGCAGGCTCATTGATTGGTTTGCATCGACCAATTCGACAAGTCCAGTGTTTTTACCTAGATCAACCAGCAAATCGATATCGCTTCGCTTTTTGGTTGTTCCTGTGGCAACGCTCCCAAACACTCTGACATTGGTCATTCCTGCATCTTTTGCAATTCGAATAACTTGGCTTCGATTACGGAGTAGCAATCGACCAAGTTGTGACTCTGGAATCTTGGCAACCTTGATCGAACGTTTACGCTCAAAATTCAAAGTTAAGCCAAGCAGCTCGAGTAGATGTATGAATACATCGGCACCCGGCTCGCGCACAGCACGCTCGTAGTCGCTGATAACCGATTGCTTCAGGCCAGCTCGACGACCAAGCTCGACTTGAGACAGACCACTCTGGATGCGGGCATCACGCAATATCGACCCAGAGTTCATATCTTGACTATATAGCGTATTCGCTATATATATTTTTATTACTTTATTCATGTCTCCTCGATTCTTGGTTGATGACCAGCAATGTGGATGTGGCCGCCATTGAATGTGGTGATGACTCTCAAAAACATTCCGTAGAACACCCCTCTAGTAGGTTTCCCTGTAATGCAAAAGCTTGAATCCAACGTCGTTCTCAGCCCTACCGACTTGGCTAATCACCTGGCTTGCAAGCACCTCTCGTGGCTCAACTATCACTCGCTTTATGGCGGAGCACGGCCGTCAAAAAATGACGACGAACTCACCAAGATTTTGCAGCAATACGGTGCCGAACACGAAGCCACATACTTTACCGCTCTGAGCGAACAACTCGCCGCTGTCAATCGCACCATCGTTAACCTCGATATCGACCGCGACATGGACGCGCCATATTCGGTTGCCGCATTGCGCGACCGCGCTGCACTCACCGCACAAAGTTTGTCCGACGGCCCCAATGCGCTGTATCAGCCAACATTCTTTAGCGAAGACGGCGGCATTGCTTGGGTTGGACGCGCCGACTTTTTGGTACCCACCGACGTCGTTTCGCTGCTTGGCAACTATTCGTTTGAACCAGAAGACACCAAGCTTGCGCGCATCGCCAAAGTAAATGCCGTGTTGCAGCTGTGCTCATATGCCGAACAGCTCACCAAGTTGCAAGGCACCGAACCCGAGTTCATCCACGTCGTCACCGGCTCTGCCAAAGAAGGCAAAGTCACCATTCGGCTCTCCGAAGTATCCGCATATTTCCGACACGTGAAAAAGAATTTGCAGCAAGCCGTGATCGACAAGTTCGAAGGACCATCGGAGCCAGTGCCCGTAGAAAACTGCAACATGTGTCGCTGGAACAAAGACTGCGCACAGTGGTGGCGCGAGCGAGATCACTTGTCGTATGTAGCGGGCTTGCTCAACGGACATCGCGAAACACTCGTGTCGCACGGCATCACCACACTCGCCCAGTTGGCTACAAGCCCCGACGACTTGAGCGTGCCCGAGTTTGAAGACGAAACATTGCATCGCCTGCGACGCCAAGCACAACTGCAATACAACACTCGCGAGGCAAAGAAAGCTAACCCTGCTGCGTTGCCCGAAACCGAATTCATTTTGCCCATCAAAGACTTCCGCGGCTTCAATATGTTGCCAACGCCAAACCCTGGCGATCTTTTTTACGACATCGAAGGACACCCGTATCGCGGCGATGAAGGTCTCGAATACCTGCACGGCTTCTCATGGAAAGAAGCCGACGGCACGCTCAAGTACCACGAGATCTGGGCGCACACCCCTGAAGAAGAGCGTCAAGCACTTCTTGACGTCATTGCGTTCATTCAAAAGCGTCGCAGTCAGCCCGGTTTCGAAAACATGCGCGTGTATCACTTCGGTCATTACGAGCCATCGGCCCTTCGCAGACTCTCGACCCGTTATGCAACTGCCGAAACCGAACTCAACTCGCTCATTCG
>CAFAAG010000001.1_pt1 | contig 52597 bp, 52 predicted proteins | sample 7267441 | NCBI WGS metagenome assembly CAFAAG01 (sample SAMEA6813978, study PRJEB35770) | uncultured Acidimicrobium sp. | biome: Freshwater; feature: Freshwater reservoir; material: water | place: Czech Republic | collected 2016-08-15 | depth 30m m | reverse complement strand
GGTTGCACTGTCTGGCGCTGTTCGCCGCACTGCTTCTTGTTCTGCACGACGCATTCGCTCAACCGACAAACTCTTAAAAAAGTTGTAGAGAAATTCGTTGTATGCACCATCACGCCATGCGGTAAATCGACATGAGAGAAAAAGTGAATTTGACCAATCCACGGCCTTATCAGCAACTGTTTTTTCAAGCAACGGACGTGAAATTTCAAATCGATAGCGATACTTCTGATCAGCAAATGGAACCACGAGTCCGTTTGTAAAGTCGATATACATCTCTGCATCATCTGTTTTCAATAAGCATCCACCGCCAATTGCGGTTCGCAGTGCTGGAGCCATTGCCAATAATGGTTGCCACCAATCCTGCAACTGAGTTAACAAATTCGTTTTCTGTTGTGGCCATTTTGCTTTGTAATCACGCAGCCATTCAGACCAGTCAGCCTGATATTCGCGCAAATATTCTTCTTTGTGCGCAAAGGGTCGTTGAGCAAGTTCGTCACTCATGGGGTGAGTGACGACAATTGAGGATGGTGAAATTTCGATTGTTGTGCCAGGGATGTTGAGCGTAGCCCGATCGTTGCCAACGGCTTGTAGGCGTTTTATGAACTCTGTCTGATCAGGGAAGATTGAGAGCTCGTCACCGGTAATCATGTTTAATGAAAATAAGTCTTCATCCAAAAAACATGGCGGCCCGGCAGAGGGCACAACAACCCGCGCATCTACCAACGATACGTATTTCATTGAGCGCGCAAATTGACTCTCAACCTTTAAGCGTGCTTGTTGTATAAGTGATTCGCGTGGTTCGTCATAGACCATGGGATACCAAATGGCTCCGCTGTATTGCAACCAATGCATGTCGACCGGGCCATGCACTGTCAGTGCACCCAAGTCTCCAGGGCGACAGTCGTTTTGATTAACTAGGCGCGACTCACCGTCGCTGATCACGATTGCCGAATCACCACCTGGTCCGTCGGCGATTGCGCTTTCAACATGTATCGCAATCGTCAAGCCGTCACCCAGTTCGGTCTCTTTGCCATTTTCAGTACGCACGAAATTTGTGAAACCTAATTTGCTCAGACGTCGTTCGAGCTCGCGAGTCGCAAAGTTGGGGAGCAAGACCTTTGTTGTCTTATCTATGTGATTTGTCAACCATGCTTCATCGAGATGATCAGCGTGTTGATGCGAGATATAGAGATAGTCAGGAGATTCGATCGCTGCCATCAACTCTGGCGACAACTGATCGTTACGTGGGAAAACGAACCATGACCCAAGGAAAGCTGGCAAAAACCACGGGTCACAAACAATCGTGGCTTGGCGCGTTTGCACCAAAATTCCAGCATGACCAATGGAGGTTGCCCTCATATCGTTTTAGGCCACTGGTTGATCGGTAAATTGCTGACCGCCGCGAGCAACATGTTCTGTCCACTCGGCTCCATCCCAGTAGCGCAACTCGAAGCGCTTGGAAGGATCTGGGTACCAAGCCGCAGGAGTAGCAGATGAAGTGGTCGCAACTTGAGCAGTCGATGGGAATGGTGCCGTCGTAGATGTATAGGTAGATGTCGTGGTCCCAGCTTCTGAAGTCGGGCGGCGAAGGAATGCGCAATACCTGCCGTCAAACGTTGGCACGATGTTGACAACTTCCCAACCCTCGGCTGATTTCTTTGTCAGCTCGGTTGCAAGTGCCTCGGGGCTTGAGTTATATGGGTTAAACGCGACATATTCATACATATATATGAGAGGTTAGTACGCTCTTGTAATGCCTCAGCAGGGAAGTGACCAAAAAACGGCAGATCAACTGCGCAAGGAAATTGCCGCCCTCGTTGAGCAGTACCATCAGGCGGCATTTCCCGTAAAGCCTTTTTTGGGAGGAATTTCAACACTTCCAGTTTCGGGCAAAGTCTTTGATGCAGATGAGATGCAACACCTTGTTGACTCCTCGCTTGATTTCTGGCTCACCACGGGTCGATACGCCGAACAATTCGAGACCCAATTCGCCAAAGTAATGGGCATGAAGCACGCATTGTTGTGCAATTCTGGCTCAAGCGCCAACTTATTGGCAGTGACTGCGCTCACTTCGCCTCGCCTCAAGAAGCGAGCGCTCAAAGAAGGCGACGAGGTCATCACTGTTGCTGCTGGCTTTCCAACAACAGTCAACCCAATCTTGCAAAACAGGTTGGTGCCAGTATTCGTCGATGTTCAGCTCGGCACGTATGACGCCACAATGGAAAGCATTGAGGCTGCAATCGGCCCAAAGACCAAAGCAATCGTGATGGCTCACACTCTCGGAAACCCATTCAATCTTGATGGAGTAATGAGTATTGCCAAGGAACACAATCTCTTTGTTGTTGAAGACACATGTGATGCAGTTGGTGCCACATACAACGACAAACCAGTTGGCTCATTTGGCGACATCTCCACAACCAGTTTTTATCCTGCCCACCACATCACGATGGGCGAGGGCGGGTGTGTGCTTGTTAAGTCGGCACCAATGAAGAAGATAGTGGAGTCTTTTCGCGATTGGGGCCGCGACTGCTGGTGCCCTCCAGGCAACGACAACACCTGCGGACGCAGATTTGATTGGCAACTGGGTGAATTGCCTTATGGATATGACCATAAGTATGTGTATTCACACATCGGTTACAACCTCAAACTCACCGACATGCAAGCAGCAGTCGGCGTTGCACAACTCAAAAAACTTCCTGACTTCATTGCGGCTCGTCGACACAACTTCAATCGACTGTATGCCGGACTCAAAAAATTTGAAGAAGTTCTTATTCTCCCCGAGACAACTCCAAACTCAAACCCAAGTTGGTTTGGATTCGCCATCACCATTCGCCCTGGAGCGCCATTTTCACGACTCGAGTTGGTGCAACACATCGAAAGCCGTCGCATTGGCACACGCCTTCTGTTCGGTGGCAACCTCATGCGCCAACCTGCCTATATCGGTATGCCCCATCGGGTCGTTGGCCCACTCACCAATGCTGACATCATTACCGACAACACCTTTTGGCTGGGCGTCTACCCAGGCCTTAATGACGAAATGGTCGACTTCATGGTTGCAACCGTTGCCGAATTTATCGAGACCAAAGTGAGCGCATGAAAAAACTCATTTCGGTAATTGTGCCCGCGTACAACGAAGAGGCATGTATTGAGGAGCTCGCGCGTCAACTGACTGCAGTGTTTGCTGTTAATGATCGCTACGACTTTGAGGTACTGATTATCGAAAATGGTTCTGTCGACCGAACATGGGAGATTTTGCAGACAATTAATGCGCGTGATTCGCGGTTTAAGGTCATTCGATTGGCTCGCAACTTCAGAATGGACGGTGGCATCACGGCTGGTCTCGACTATGCGACTGGTGATGCAGTTGTGTTTATGACAGCCGACTTGCAAGACCCACCCGAGCTAATCACGGAGTTCATCAAAAAGTGGGAAGAGGGATACGAAAATATTTACATGCACGTGCTGAAGCGTCGCGGCACAGGCCCAATTCGTTCATTCAACTCAAGCGCGTTCTATTGGCTTGCTGGCAAGCTCACCGACAATCGAATTCCCAAAAATGTTAGTGATTACCGACTGCTTGACCGCAAGGTGTATGAAGCGGTCAGGGCCATGAAAGAGCGCAATCGATTTGTGAGAGGGCTCGTCGCATGGGTTGGATTTAAATCGATAGGTGTAGAAGCAGATCGAGCGGAACGTTTTGGTGGCGTGTCAAATGCCCACTCGCTGAAAGTCATTGACCTCGCGGTTAAAGGCATATTTGCTCACTCGTATATTCCCCTCAAATTGATCACGATGACGGGTGTTGTGCTCTCGCTTTCGTCTTTTGCCTCAATTGTTGCTTTTGCCTTTGTATGGGTATTTCGCGGGGTTCCATTCGCCGGCTTCGGCACACTTGTGTCAGTGATAGCTCTTGCGTTTGGCACGCTCACATTTATGTTGGGGATCATTGCAGAGTATTTGGGTCTTATTTATGAAGAAGTGAAAGGTCGACCAAATTTTATTGTGAGCGATGTGCTTGGTATTAACCCAAACCGCATTACTTCATGACGAACAGAACGTGCTTAGTGAATGCGGCCCCGCAGCCCCTAGGCACCAAGGTCAAACCACAACCGCTTTTTCAAATTTCCACCGTGCGCAAAAGTTGGCGAGGTGCTAATAACCATGATGCATGCTTGCCTAGTGTTCGCCGACTTGGATCGTTCTAATGGCAGATCCATCAAGTCGTTCAATGGTCTCAATCTCCTCACAATCCCATTCGTACGATGTGATTATCGGTTCTGGAGTTGTGAAGGAACAACTTCAATCCAACAATCATGTGATAGTCGCGGACAGTCGATTTCGCCCGATGCTCGAGCAATCTGGTAAAACGGCTTGTGTCTATGTTGATGCAGTGGAGAGCGCCAAGAATCTGTCAACGGTCGAAAAGATCATTGTTGCATTGCAACAAAATGGTGTTCGCAGAGACTCAACTGTGCTCGCAATTGGTGGTGGAATTGTCCAAGATGTAGTGACGCTCGCAGCTTCGCTATTTATGCGTGGAATCAAGTGGCAATACGCACCAACAACTCTTCTTGCCATGGCCGATTCCTGCATCGGCGGCAAAAGCTCAATCAATACCACGACTGTTAAAAACCTCATCGGCAATATTTATCCACCTCAGTCTGTGTTTGTTGATACCGACTTTGTATTGACACTTCCAGAAGCAGACGTTCTTGGTGGACTAGCAGAGGCAGCCAAAATTTGTTTTTGTAAGAGTTCAATTGAGTTTGAAGGATTCCTCAGGTTCGGGAGCATGAGCACACCGGAAAATCTCGATGCTATGTTGCCCTATGTTTTGGCTGTTAAGAAGTGGTTTATTCAAGTAGACGAGTTTGATAAGGCTGAGCGCAAACAACTCAATTTTGGTCACACATTTGGTCACGCACTCGAAGTCGGAAGCGATTACGGGATACCTCACGGGTTGTCAGTCGCAAGCGGTATGCGCGCAGCGCTGTTTTTTGAATCACAGACAAGAGTTTTATCTGGTGTTGAACAACAGTTATTTGAATACACCTCAATGTTGGTTCGAAGCATCGCCGGGAGATGGCCGGTTAGTGCTATCGATTGGAACAAATACTCGATTGCATTTAATGGAGACAAGAAGCATGGAGTTTCCGATTATTGTTTAATCTTGCCAAATTCAAGCGGCGGAGTTCGAGTGCAATACATTCCGAAATCCGAAACAACTCTGAAGAAGATTATTGATGCGCAAAAAATGGCGCTGAGTGGAGAAACAAAGTGACCCATGCAGATCAAATGATTCAGTGGCTTCACGAGATGGGCTATACACACTGCTTTTTTGTCTCCGGTGGCAACAGCATGCATTTGCTCAATGCTGCGCGCCAGAAGATGACATGTGTTCCGGTTGTCCATGAGGTATCGGGTGGAATTGCAGCCGAGTATTTCAATGAGTCACATCTTTCTCAAGGCAAAGCATTTGTGTTGGTGACTGCCGGTCCTGGATTAACAAACCTGGTTACTGCTCTTGCTGGTGCGTATCTGGAAAGCCGAGAACTGTTGGTTTTGGGAGGACAAGTAAAGAGCAGCGATCTTGCAACCAACGGTTTGAGACAGCGTGGCATACAGGAAATTGACGGAGTTGCAATCTCCCGGCCAATTTCAAAAACAGTTTTTCGGGTTGAACAACCCATCTCGCAAAAGCTTTTTACTGACCTGGTAAGACAAACGTCAGAAGGCAGAAAAGGCCCAGTGGTCATTGAAGTTTGTCTAGACGCACAGGGAGCACCCGTGCAAAGCGATTCAAGTTCATCACACGCCATTACGGATGAAGTTCTCTCGGTGGCAATGCCTTCATTGGCTGAGGTCAATCAAATTCGCTCGATGCTTGCAAAAAGTTTGAAACCGATGTTGTTGTTGGGTGGTGGGATTAGCCGTAAAGACTGTGCCGAGCTGCTTCCGCTATTCGAAAAATGGGGGATACCAGTAACCACTACATGGAATGCGGCAGATCGGATGGATTCGGGTCGTGACCTCTACTTTGGTCGCCCAAATACCTGGGGTCAGAGATCGAGCAATCTCATAATTCAGCAAGCTGATTTGCTCATTGCCGCCGGCACAAGGTTGGGATTACAGCAAACTGGTTTCAATTGGTCTGAGTTTGTCCCAAATGGTGATGTCGTGCAAATTGACTTAGATAAGGGAGAGCTCGAAAAAGGTCATCCAAAACTTGTTCACGCCATTTGTGCAGATGCCACTTCGACACTGCGTGCAATATTTGAAGACGCATCCCAAATTCCAGATTGGTCCAAATGGCGAAGCCATGCGCGGCGAATCCGTAAAGAATTGCCACTGAGCGAAGAGGTGAATGGTCATCATCAAGGATTCCTCAATCCATTTGATTTTGCATTGACACTTTCGGATCTCTGCGAATCAACAGACACTATTGTTCCGTGCTCATCAGGTGGCGCTTTTACAGTAATGATGCAAGCATTTAACCAAAAAGGTGGACAGACCATCATCACCAACAAGGGTCTTGCGAGCATGGGTTATGGGCTTGCGGGGGCTATTGGGGCAGCGCTTGCGGATCGCACGCGTAGGTCAGTTCTAGTAGAAGGCGACGGCGGGTTTTCTCAAAATTTACAAGAGCTTGCAACAGTTGCAGTACAAAAACTCAACCTCAAAATGTTTATTTTTGCAAATAACGGTTATGCGAGTATTCGCATGACACAAAAAAACTATTTTGATGGCGCATATTTAGGCTGTGACGTCGAGTCTGGTCTCGGTTTCCCCGACTGGCAAATTCTCGCTCGAGCTTTCGGTATTGATTCGATGACATTAAGTGAAGGATTTCAGTCAGATCCCAGTTTCCTTGAGTCTTGGAAAAATGCCAACTCTTGTCTTTATGTCGTTCCAATACACCCAGAACAGACCTATTTTCCAAAAATCGCAAGCCAAGTTACTGCCTCCGGCTCAATGGAATCAGCACCATTACACAAAATGACACCTGTGATTTTGGACGAAGATTTGTACCGTTTTTGATTACAATTCATTTAATGCTTATTTGTCCACTAAAAAGAAAGGGTTTTGAAAATGAATAAAGTTGAACGCCAAATGGTAGAAATTCTCAAAAAGGGTCGGGACAGTTACGGGTATGTTGCCGTGAAGGCCGAGTTCGAAGCCGAGGGGACACGAATCGAAGAACTCATGCGTTTGATCGAGATGGCTCACAAGGCAAACCTAGATTTGACTGTGAAGATCGGTGGCTGCGAAGCAATTCGCGACTTGCTTGAAGCTAAGCAGATAGGTGTTCGTTACATCGTTGCTCCGATGGTCGAGTCCCCATACGCATTGAGCAAATATGTTGCCGCAAAAAACCAGGTGTATACAGCCGATGAGCAGCAAGACACCGACTTTCTATTTAACGTCGAAACGATCACCGCATTTAGGCATCGTCAAGAACTTGCCAACGTTGCCAAGGCCAAGGATGGTGTGCAAGGCATGGTCTTCGGACGCGTTGATTTCTCTGGTTCAATTGGACTAAATCGCGACACTATCAATGACGACCAAGTGATGAATGATGTCGTTACAACGGCAGAAGTGTGCAAAGCAGCCGGGCTCCAACTGGTTGTTGGTGGCGGGGTGTCTAAAGACTCTGTTCAGTGTTTGCGTCGAGTGCAAAAAGTATTGCTGACGCGCTTTGAAACTCGCAAGGTTGTGTTTGCAGGCGAGGCAATTCAGAGCGACGATATTGAAAACGGATTACTTAATGCCGTGCACTTTGAGATGTTATGGCTCTTGAACAAGCGTGATTACTATGGCTCGATTGAACGCGAAGATGCAAAGCGTATCGACATGCTCGAGGCGCGCTGGAAGATTCTTAACAAGTCAAGTTAAGTAGTTGCGTGCAGCAGTGTGCGTCTAATTATGTCTTCAAGCGAAGCCCATTCTGCAACCTGCAATGTTTGCCGAGTGCGTAAGTTCGCTGGCACGTATTGATGAACGGGTTCTGAAGGATCAATTGCTTTGGCAACAGTAATTTCCGGAACATAACTCAATACCTCGCCAGAAACTTTGGCCACTGTCTGAGCCAACTCCAAGATTGACACCGAATGCTCAGAACCAATATGCAATGGCTCTTCATTTTCGTCATGTGCGAGAGTGCTCCATAGCCAAGTGGCCATATCTGCCCCATACAAGTACGAACGTCGTGCTCGACCATCGCCCTGTATAGCGATTGGCTGTCGATCTAAAGCATTTTGTATGAAATTGCCAATCGCAAAATGAGTGTCACGAGGTAGGTACTCTCCACCGAATGCAAATAGTCGAGCGATAATGGGAGAGCAGTGACCGCTAGCTCCAGCCTCTCTGCACATTCGCTCTGCGATCTGCTTGCCTTGTGCATAGGCATTGAGTTGTCCCGTCGGAGGGTTCGGCTCAACGGCTCCTTCAGCAATATGACTGACGGACTGAGGTTGGGTGCCGTATACGGCGCCAGATGAAGTGAAGAGCAATGATTGGTTATTGCCTGCGTACTTTAAAACAGATTTCATTGCTTCTACATTGATCCGCAACATCTCGGCCGGATTCTCGGCATTTAATTGAGCCGATGCTGGCGTTGCAGTATGAATAATCATGTCAACATGTCCAACATCAGGCACTTCATTTAAGAAATCACCTTCGACCCATGAAACATTTGGGCAGCCAACTGCAATCGCTTTCTGTACATGTTGAGCAGAGAGTTGTCTTGTCGGTATAACGAGTTCGATTTTGTTCTGAGAGTTCTCTTGGGCAATTTTAGCGGTTTGTAGCATCCATTTTCCTACAAACCCACTTCCGCCCGTGAGCAAAATCCTTGAACCATCAAGTCGCTCAAAGGCTGCGAGCAGTCGTTCAAGATGTGGCGCCGTTAAGGAGAGATGATTACCAGTACCCATGCGCTTCAAAATCTACCGCAGTCAACAACAACCCCTGTCGTAGACTGAAATTTGTCATGGCATCACCAAAGCAACGCATCGGATACTTAGGACCAGAGGGCACATTCACCCAGCAAGCCCTGCGCAGTCAGGCTGATCTTGCAGGTGCAGACCATATTCCGTTTCGCACGGTTGTCGATGTGCTTGATGCAGTTGAAGATGGGTCTATCTCACTTGGGTTCGTGCCAATCGAAAATTCTATTGAAGGCACAGTCAACTACACCCAGGATGCATTGGTGTTTGATCATGACTTACTCATCCAACGAGAGGTTGTGCTCGATATTGAGATGTGCTTATTGGCAAAGAAGGGCACAACTCTTCGAAGCATCACCAAAATCTTTTCAATGCCGGTTGCAACGGCACAGTGTCATGGGTATATCCGTCAGCATGCTCCACAGGCAGAAGTATTTGTGGCTAACTCCACTGCCGAAGCTGCGCGAACTGTTGGTGAGTCTGATGACATCACTGTTGTTGCTGTTGCACCACGCAATGCCGCATCAATTTATGGTCTTGAGGTGATTGCCGAAAACATTGCAGATCAATCTGGCAACCAAACACGTTTTGTTCTTGTGGCTAAAGAAGGTATTCCTGCGCCAACTGGTCACGATCGCACTGCGCTAGTTGTTTTTCAGCGTGCTGACGAGCCTGGCAGTTTGCTTTCCATTTTGCAGGAGTTTGCTGCTCGTCGCATTAATTTGTCTCAACTGTTGTCACGACCAACGCGGAGCGCTGGATTAGGTGACTACTGCTTCATTATGTATGCAGATGGGCACATTAAGGATGAATTAATGGCAGATGTACTGCGAGATCTGCATGCCAAGCAAGGTGCAGTGAAATTTCTTGGCTCATACCCAGCTGCTGGCGCACAAGCGCATACGGCTCGAGAGCATGCAGATGCTCGATGGCGTGAAGCAGATGATTGGGTTACCGCGCTCAGAGCGCGTATCGTGCGCTAGCGTTCCTCAACGGAACGGTGGCAGAGTGGACAAACGCATCCGCCTTGAAAGCGGACGGCTCAAAAGGCCCGGGGGTTCGAATCCCTCCCGTTCCGCCAGTACACTCAATCACCATTCGTCGGTGCTGTTCTAGGAGAGGTGCCAGAGCGGCCGAATGGGGCGCCCTGCTAAGGCGTTGTCCGGGTAAACCGGACCGTGGGTTCAAATCCCACCCTCTCCGCCATGGTCGTTCGTAACAGGTTGATACTCCTGTGCGCTGCTGCACTTGTGTGCAGTATTGCGTCGCCACAGAAGGTTGCTGCTGCGACTTGTTCAAAAACCTACGTTGCCAAACGTGGTGATTCATGGTGGTCGATTGCTCAGAAATCAGAGACCACATTGAATCGTTTGCTAAATCTCAACGGTGCTAACACGGGTACAAAAATTTTGATTGGCGACGAAGTATGTGTGCCTGGCAAATCAACTCCGGCTACAACAATCCCTGACATCCCCAAGTACACACAAGCAGAAGTTGTTCAAATCATTCGCGATGCGTGGCCTGATGAACTCGAAGAACGTGCTTTGTTTATCGCGCACCGAGAAAGCAAGTATCGACCGGGAGCGATTAGCGGGAGCAAGTGTTGCTACGGTCTGTTTCAGATTTACTATCGCTGGCACAAGTCATGGCTGCCCGAAGTTGGAGTCACGTCGGCTAATCAATTGCTTGACCCACGACTCAACGCCGCAGCCGCTTACAGGATGTATCAACGCAACAACGGCTGGGGACCATGGGGTGGTTAGCGCAAAGTTGTGAAATAAGGAATGTCAATAATCGTCTAGAATTATGTGAGTGTTAAATAACCTGCAAGAAAAATTGGTCGGAGTAGTCCGAACATATTTTTCTGGGGCAGCTCGTCAAAGCATTCCTTTAATTCTTGCGATTGGTTTTGCTTTAACTGCAAGGTTTGATAGTGAATCGCTGCATCAATCCACAGAAATTCAACTTGCCACTGTTCAAGGTAGTTCTCAAAAAGTAGATCTCACTTCATTCTGTCCAATGTTGAAGTATGTGAATGAAGGAGTATCGCTTCATTTCAAAATGTCCGTGCCCCGTGATTTGAATGATTACGAAATTTTTAGTACATCACAGAGCGACGGTGGGCTTCGATTTTTCCTCAACGAAGAACGTCAACTGTATGCTGTGCATAAATCGTCCGAATTTGTGTTGAGCGGACCCGTTTTCGAAGGGGAAATTGATTTAGACATAACGGTCAGTTTGATTTTGGATCCATTACAGGGAGGACGTCAACGGATGTTATTCATGACGGGGTATCCAGAACTTCAACGGACCAATGCTGTTATGTCAGTTGCTGAGTTCAACCAGATTAATTGTGATGATCAGGGACTAATTGGCGTATCTGCCAAAAATTCGATGACGACTATAACTGCACGTAAACCTATTTCTCCCGCTTTGCAGGAGGCAAGTAGATCAACGGTATTGTTTCGTGCGCTCGTTTCCCTTTCGCTCGCATTTTGGCTCGCAATAAAATGGATTTGTCGAAAACAGGCAACCGATGGCAATCATGGACAGACCCAAACCAAACGAAATGGCTGAGCTCGATCAACCAAACAAAGATTTTTGGAGGTCTACTTTTTCCGTCTACTTGTTGACCGTACTTTTTGGAATCTTGACACTTGCGATATTGGACACGATCCTCAATAGGTACTACGGGGTTAATGCGAGCAGCTCAACAATAATTCCCTCTGATGTTCCAGCGGATATCTTTCAACCAGGTTGCAGTGTGCCAATTATTGGTGGCCATTACTTTGGTGACTTTCAATCTGAATACTGTCGGATGCGTGGCTCTACGCCGTATTCGAGCAACGCTCCTAGCTTGTATATTCCAGGTTTTTATGTTTTGTTGTCCTTCATTTCATTTTTTACCTCTGTAGTGAGCAGTTGGTTGGCAGCAACCATTCTGTCTGTGCTATTTCTTGTAGCCGCGATCAAAACTCACCTAAAGGGCAAGAGCCCTTTCATCGCTTCAATTATCTTGCTAGCAGTCTTCAATCCGTTTTGGCAGACAATAGATCGGGGCAATATTTCATGGTTATTAGGGGTTGGTTTTATTATCCTTGGTGCAAAATCAGAATTAAGAACTGAACGAGGATGGCTGTTTGCCGTTGCAGTCTCGCTCAAAATTCAATTAGCGCCATTTTTATTGATACTTCTCTGCGGTGGGACAGTTAGAGATAAATGGCGATCAATTGTGCGTTTTACCTCGTTCTTTACCTTGCTTAATTTTGTGTTTCCTTTGTTGGGGTGGAGAGATTTCGGTCAGTTTTACCCAAATTACTTCAAGTCCGTTCAATCTGCGAGGACGTCAAACAATGTGAATGGTTATGGGTTCAGTTCGTTAACTCACACCGTCACACAATTGAATTGGTCGATTTGGTTCTGGGTCTTCTTTTCATTATTTTCCATTGGTCTAACAATGTCCCTAGTTGTTATAAATGCGTCAGATCGTTTAATAGATCGACGCGACGCGAAAGAGGAACTTCTTCTTGCATCTTTGCTTGCTTCGTCAATAATCGTTCTTTGCACACCATTGAGCTATCTATATGGCTTGATGGTTTTACTCGTTCCAACAGTGCTTATTGTTGGTATGAAATCGGGAGCAAGATTGATCCACAAAGTTCAACTTGTGCTTATAACGATATGCGTTCTGCCAAACACCATTCCCTTGGATTCATTTATAAATCGACAGATGCATGCACCAGATGGAGACTTAATAAATTACCCAAGTTTGGGGAATCTAATCCCATCGGTACTGCTGCCATCTCTAGCATTCTCAGCAGCCATAATTGTTTGGAACAATTCCAACCAAACGTCGTTGAGAAGAAAAAGTAGCTTGAGGATAGCTTGAAAATATGTCTTGCAGAAAAAATTTAATTTTGTAATTATTCATCGATATGCGAGCATTTTGATCTATCAGATAACCCATTGTTGTATCGAGAATGCAATTTAACGACCAAGTGATCGAATCGTGATTCCTTCCTTGGCAAAGCGATCAATATCGAGAACATATCTTGCGTCGACGATTGTTTTTCCCGCCATCAGATCCGAATATTCCGCAGCTTCAAAATCTGCAAATTCAGACCATTCAGTCAAAATAACGACTAGGTCAGCATCTGTTACTGCTAATTTTAGCGAACCTACACGATTATACTTTGTGTCATCGATCCCTTTTGCGTGTGGATCGTACGAAACGATGTTGTGGAATTTATCTTGAAGAATCTGAAGTATCTTCAGCGCAGGTGATTCACGTACATCGTCAGTATTTGCTTTAAAACTCAGTCCCAGTATGGCTATCCTTGAGAGCACACCTATTGCGTTCATTGCACACTCATCAACTAGTTTTGCAATGCGAAGAATATGAAATTCATTGGAGCGAATAGCTTCTTCAATTAGGGTCATTGGTCGACCGATATGGACGGCATACGCTGCTAAAGCTTTTGTATCTTTTGGGAAGCAACTTCCTCCCCAACCGGGACCTGGGTTAAGGAAAGTGCTTCCAATTCGCGGGTCAAAACTAAGCCCTCTCATAACCTCTGTGATATCGGCTCCAACTGCATCACAAAAATCGGCTGCTTGATTTACAAATGAAAGTTTTAATGCCAGAAAAGCGTTAGCCATATATTTAATTGATTCTGCCGAAACAGGATCTGTGATAAATATTGGGCAGTGGGTCCCCAGGTATAACGACGCTACTTTTTCACCTGCGAGCAAATTGTCGCTTCCAATTACAATTCTATCGGGGTTGAAAAAATCGTGAACTGCGGATCCCTCACGGAGGAATTCTGGGTTCGATACAACTCTGACATCTCTATTGTCAATTAGATCCTCTACCATTCGCGCCGAATTAACTGGGACAGTTGACTTATTAATAATAATTGTACCCGGATTTAGTCGTCCACGAAATTCGTTTGCAACATTTCTAATAGCTGAGAGATCAGCAAATCCGCTCTCATCGGGTGGTGTTGGAAGACATAAAAAGACAAATTCTGCATCTGCTACAGCTGACAAGAGTGCAGATGTAAATTGTAATTTTCCGTTTAGCTGTCCTTCCATCACGATGTCAGCCAAGCCTTCCTCATGGATTGGCATCACTCCCGCTTTGATGTCGGCAATTTTCTTGATATCAGAATCCACACAAGTGACCTGATGGCCGAGTTTGGAAAGACACGCACCAGTAGTAAGGCCGACGTATCCTGTGCCGATAATCGCTATTGAATGATTTCGATAAACCATCTGAGAGATCCTTACATAAATCTTCGTTAAAACACACTTTTGGTACTGTTTCGAGAATAAATCCTATATGGGGAGTAATTAAAAAAATGTGGAACAAGGTTGTCATTACAGGGGCAGCTGGCTTTATTGGGGGGCACCTATGTCACGAACTTTTATCCAAAGGTGTTAAGGAAATTGTCGGCATTGACTCTTTACGTTCTGGGGAGTGGAGTCGAACTCTGGCAAGTGTGATCAAGCTTGAAAAAGATATTTCGACAATCTGTTAAAAAGAGTGGGAAGAGCAATTGAAGGATGCAGATATTTTATTTCATCATGCTGCTGAGAAATACAATTCATCAAAAACAACACCCGACAAAGTAATGCAAGTCAATGTGATTGCAACCGAACGTCTTTTTCATGCTGCTGTCAACGCGAAATTAAATCGTGTCGTATTTACTTCTTCTCTGTATGCCTATGGCTCTCTAGGTCCAGAATCAATGTGTGAAACCGATTTGGCTTCACCAACAACTCTTTATGGCTCGTCAAAACTTATGGGCTGGTCTTTGATCTCATGAAACATCCACCGATTCAAGGTCCTAGCATTAATTCAACATACCCAAAGGTGGAGTTACGGCTGCGGAAGAGAGAATGGAATATGGTACTGAGGGAAATGGGTGAGTAACTTGAGGCGTTATCGCGGTGGCAATTAGACTAAGTTACTTCCAAGCGCTCGTAGCTCAATGGATAGAGCATCTGACTACGGATCAGAAGGTTGTCGGTTCGACTCCGGCCGAGCGCACCATTAGGATTTCTGCATGGAGCAGCGTCGCGACGTACAAGGTCTGCGCGCAGTAGCAGTTTTATTGGTGCTGTTGTATCACTTTGACTTAGGAGTCAGAGGCGGGTACTTGGGTGTCGACATGTTTTTTGTTATCTCTGGTTACGTGATTTCACGATCAACTTTGACTGGCATTCAAAAAGAAGGAAGATTCGACTGGCGCCGGTTTTATCTGAGACGGATTAGACGACTTTTGCCAGCCATATCAGTGGTGTCCGTTGCTACGGCATTGGCGTCATTACTGACATTAAGTCCGTTTGGGCAGCAGCAAACCACAACAAAGATGTTGATGTCGGCAGGGACGTACATATCAAACATTGCTTTGATTAAATCTGTTTACTTTGCATTGGATTCAGCTTCAAATCCACTTCTGCACTTGTGGTCGCTGGCAGTTGAAGAACAGTTTTATCTGATGTGGGGGCCTGTCATTTTGGGCGTTTTATTTATCATGAGGAAAAGCGGGGCGCGAATGCGCCTTTTAGTCAAGTATGTTCTCGCCGCAACCTTATTGGGGTCTCTCGGGTTGTTTGTTCTCTTCATTCGTTATGAACCGATCGTCGTTACCTGGTGGGGGTTTCGATTTTTGAATGGGAGTGGGATAATGCCATCTCAATTGGCTTTCTATTTGCCAATTACCAGAGCATGGGAGTTTGGTGCTGGTGCCATGTTGGCTACACCGTTTTGGACAGTAAGAACCAGAATAAAACACCATTGGCTGGGCGATGCTGGTTTTGTGCTGTCAAGTGCAGTCGTTGGAGTAGCAGTGAGTGGATGGATGCCACTTAATGAAACCGCCGTGATTGTTGCAGTAGTAGGGACAGTTGGTCTGATCTACTTTGCTCAGTATGTGCGAGCCTTAAAATTTGTTCTTGAAAATCCCGCAATTGTCAAGATCGGAGACATTTCATACAGCGTCTACTTGTGGCACTGGCCCATCTGGGTGATTTTTGGAGCGTTGTTCAGTCGATCGCTCACCGCTACGCTCGTAGCAGTGGTGCTTACGTTTGTGATCGCTGCTACACAATACAAGTTTATTGAGCAACCGATTAGAAAAGTGGAAAAATTGCGACGAATTCGAGGTCGTCACATGGTTGCTGGGTTTTTGACGGCGACTCTTGTGGTGTCGTTGATGATGAATCAATTCACTCCCGCAGTCGCCAAGAATCTAATAGGGACAACCCAAAATGAACTCGACACTCACATCGTTGATGAGCCGTGTACTGGAAGGGTGTACACCTTGGGCTCTGCCTCATCATGCTGGTATGGAGACAAAGAATCAGTTGGGCTTGCAATACTTGTTGGAGATTCTCAGGCCAAGTCATTGAGCGACGGATTTGTTGCAGCAGCTCGTAATCTCAACATGAACGCACTGGTCTTTGCCCGCGCTGGGTGTCCATTCATGAGCGTAGATGCGGTAATTCTATGCGAGAAGACTGAATGGCGTGCAGATATGTGGGCTGCTATAAAAACTTTGGGTCCGAAATTGGTAATTGTCGCCAACCTAAATTACCTCTATACAGAAGAAATTGAATACGAAATCTATTCAAGAGCAAAACTACGTGTTTCTTGGGGCAATGAAACTGTGAAGACTATTAAACGAATTAAATCATTTGGAAGCAAGTTAATCATTGCTGAACCACCACCTAAGTTTTCTCGAGATTTCAGAAGCCAAGTTTCTCTTTTCAACAAAAGTTTTGCACTGGAGCCTTTTGCGCAGGTTCACGAACGATTGATCTCAACTCGGGCCGCAGAGCGCCGTGCGATAACCGCATATGGCCAATCACAAATTTTCATAAACTTTGACGACATGTTGTGTTCTAGAACAGGTTGTTCGCAATTTATAAATGGAAAACTTGCTTACGAAGATCCATCCCACCTCTCTAAACAAGGAAGTTTGGAGATGATTAACAAAATAACTGGTGCCATTCATTTGGTACTTGATGCTAAGTAGTTATTGATCACAGCACTGCGCTCAACGATCTAGAGGTTTCTTATTCAGAATGAATGTTCTCCGGTGCAGTGGTTTGATTTGATGTGGCGCGATATCGAAAACGCGGTAAGAAAATAATTCAAACACTCAATTTCGTACCAGACAAAATCACCTTTCGGTGTCAAATGATTGCACAAAAGCATTGTGGAAGCATTAATTGTGGTTGCGCTTCGCATTGGCACGTCTACTGTCTCTGACCATAGGTATCCCGTTTCATCAAAGATTTTTACTTCAACTGTGGATACCGAATCCTCATAACCGTCATTTGTAATGCTCAGCCAAGTATCAAATTCGGGAGAATTGCGAATCTGTCCCCACGAAGTGCGGGACTTGGATTTTGAATGAAAAACATTGTGATTCTGTAACGAGATGTTAATTGAACTTTCAATTGCAGAATTTCGGTAAACAATTTGATGATTAATGCGCGTTGGTGTGTTACCAGAAAGTGGAATTGCTTGAACTGTGAATGAATTGACCGCTTCTATGTTGACGCTTGCCTCAATCGCCGATTTTCGGATATCTAACTCGAATAAATCTGTACTTGGGGAGGAATGACTTCGTGCGATTGTTGCACCGAGTTGCTTGCCATCGGATGAGTTGAAAATAACTGTAAGCGCAATTATGGAGGGCGACATTATTGGGTAGAAGCGAATAAGGGCGTCAAGTTCTTGTATGAATGGGTATGTTCTGAAAGAAGGATTGTTATTAGCCCAAAACTCACCTTCGACATGCGAACTGTCGTAGTAGGAGTGATTGCCAACAAAGGAACCATCTTTGGTGATCTGACCCACGAAGAGGCGACCATAGAACAATTTTTGGTCTGGCTGATCGATGAAAAGTGTGCCCCGAAGATTCGACCAATCTGGTACAACACTGTGTAACTCGAACAGTTGTTGAGTGAATCGCCGAATTTTTACATTAAGCGTGTGCTCAAATTCTCCATCAGAGTTAACTAACCGGAGTGCAACAGGGCCTTCAAGATCGTATGGTCCTGCGGCCAAGACAAAGAACGTTGACAAATCGGGGTTTTGTACGATATCAATTGCTGTTTCTTCAACATGTATTGCATTAACATCATCGTCTTCAAAAACGTCTGCAAGAACTCTATTAAAAGAGTGGACGCTACTCGTAGCGTCTTTGGTGCGGTGATTTATCATTACTGCTGGAAACGGAATGAAAATATTTTCCGAACAGAAGAATTCAACCAAAAAACTTGCGGCTTTGACATTGAAATCCCGTTGTAGGTGCATCGTGTATACACGTGGCTCATCAAGAATGGTGAGTTGAGAGATCAAACGCTGTCCAGTTTTGTCGATCGCTGTTACTCTGCATCCGACCGACGAGATGTTTCGCTTGGTGAGGAAATGATTGAGCAGACTGATTGAAACTTCGCTATTGGGAAGCACTGGAACCAACAAAGAAGAACGATGTACTGAGTCTCGTTGATTGTCTGAATAATGTGCGATGCGCGTCTTTTCAACATCCAATAATTTCTTCACTTATTTCAGTCTAACTAACGCGAAGAGAGAAAAAATCGAAACGCGATCGGAGTGTGTGGGTTATATATGAAAAATGATCTTTCGAAGGAGAGACACAACATACCCCTGCTGTGGTGAGTGTCGGCCAACCTCAGTAAAGCCAATTCGTGTGTGAAAGCGCAGTGAGCCAGGGTTCGGTGGTTCAAGGTTTACTTCACAACATAAGAGTGAATGCTCTGCTGAGTCAAGCATGCGTTGCTCAACTGTTTGGTAGAGCAGTGCTCCGAGTCCGAGATTTTGATAAGTGGAATCAATTGCGATGCGATCGAGATAGACAAAACTCTCATAACGTTCGGCAAACCATCGATGGTTGGCACCGGCATCAGGAGCATCCGGCGCAAACGTGATACAGAAGGCGCAAACTTCACCGTGTTGGTTGTCTATCGCTAGTGCATACAAGCAGTTTTTAATGTCGGTTTCAAGTTCGGACATTGTTAGTTCGCTCACGCCAGGCGTGTTGGCATTATTGATCTCGAGTACCCGCGCCAAATCAGCAGTTTCTATATTTCGCACGTTGGGTTGAAAGTTGCTCATGATTGTGCTCTAGCCTGACAGCATGACAACACATTTGCCAACTGGATTTGAAACGGCGATCTTTGGAATGGGCTGTTTTTGGGGTGCCGAACGTTTGCTCTGGCAACTCGAAGGCGTGACGTCGACTGCGGTTGGCTATGCAGGTGGCCACACCGCAAATCCCACATATAAAGACATTTGTTATCTCGATACTGGACATGCCGAAGTGGTGCAGGTGGTGTTTAATCCCGCCCAAATCACGTATCAGATGTTGCTGAAAACATTTTGGGAGTCACACAACCCAACCCAAGGCATGCGCCAGGGCAACGATGTGGGTTCTCAATACCGCAGCATGATCATGTACACAACCGAGACTCAACGCGTTGAGGCACTTGCAAGCAAAGATATATATAACGAGCAGTTGAGCGCCGCGCGATACCCAGCAATTACGACAGAGATCATTGCAGCGACTGAATTTTTTATGGCCGAGGAATACCACCAAAGGTATTTAGAGAAAAACCCAAACGGTTACTGCGGCATTGGAGGCACGGGTGTTTCGTGCCCTATTGCTTCCATCCACGCTTAAGGATGTCTTCTCGATCAGCATCAAGTGGTCGCCCTTCCCATCCAAGAACACCAGGAGTTTTTGAAAGTTGAGCAATGAGTCCCTGCATGGGGGTTGACCCAACAATAGGAATCATTTGTCGGGCTGCATAATGTTTGTCTGTTGCAATGTCGGCCATGTCGAAGACAGGACCAACGGCTGCTTCTGCGGCAGCGAGTGTGGCAACAACTTCATCTCGCGTACGTGCTGCACACCAGTCGATCATCAATTGTTCGAGTAATTCACGATTGGCCATGCGTCCGGCAAATGTTGAAAACCGATCATCACCACCAACACCCAACACTTCCATTACACGTGCTGCAACCGAGTCGCTAGATGCCGAAACCCCAACCCACTTTGCATCGCTGCACTGATAGACGCCGCGTGGCACCGAATATGGCAAGCCGGATCCAAGTCGGGGCTGCAACTCGCCACTCAATTTGTACAACGAAATGACGGGGCCCATCAGTTGAAACACTGTGGTGAGCAAATTGACATCCACCACCTGACCAACACCCGAGTGCAATGCAACCATGGTTGCAAAAGCTGCCGTGATGCCAGTTGCTTCGTCGGTGAGCGCAATGGCAGGCAACATTGGTGGGCCATCTGGGTCGCCACTGACCGCAGCGAGTCCGGCCATTGATTCGGCGATCGATGCAAACCCGGGGCGTGATGCGTAGGGGCCGTCTTGGCCAAAACCAGAGACTCGGACAATCACAAGTTTTGGATTGCGCTCAAGCAACATGTCAGGCGAAAGATTGAGTCGCTCGAGTGTGCCCGGGCGAAAGTTTTCAACAAGCACATGTGCTTCATCGACGAGTTGCAAAAAGATCGCGCGGTCACTTTCATCTTTGAGATCGAGTGCAATGTTGCGCTTGTTGCGATTGACGAGTTTCCACCACAGGCCTTCACCGTCGCGAGGGTCGCGCCACGCCATACCGCGCAACGAATCACCGGTGTCTGGTCGCTCAACCTTGATGACGTCTGCTCCGAAGTCGGCGAGGTAACGAGCACAGTTTGGCCCAGCCAACACTGTCGAGATGTCGACTACTCGAATATCTGAAAGTGGTGGGTTCAAAAAACTAGAACCCTGGGCGTGATCGTCGGATCACACTTGAGTCGCTCCACCAACGGCCACTAAAACGCCATGAGGTGTTAGGTGATTCGTGTTCGGCAGTAGGTTGCACTTTTGGCCATAGTGCTTCCAGTGCTGTGGCAATAGCAATCGCTTCTTGTTCGGACGGCTGCGGCGAGATGCTGTGCTGCATAAATTCCTACAGCGGCATGTTGCCGTGTTTGCGGCGTGGCAATTCTTCGCGTTTCGATTGCAGCATCGACAGACCAGCGATCAGCTTGATACGGGTTTCTGCTGGATCAATGACGTCATCGATATAACCGCGCTCGGCTGCTGCGTAGGGGTTCGAATACTTTTCGGTGTATTCACTCACCAACTCGGCACGGCGTGCCACTGGGTCGGCCGCATTTTGCAACTCGCGGCGATACACGATTTCGACTGCGCCTTGCGGGCCCATCACTGCCAACTCTGCTGTTGGCCATGCATACGCCAAGTCTGCGCCAATCGACTTTGAGTTCATGACCACGTACGCACCGCCATAGGCCTTGCGCGTGATGACTTGAATACGTGGAACTGTCGATTCGCAGTATGCATACAACAACTTTGCGCCGTGACGAATGATGCCGCCGTACTCTTGGTCGACGCCGGGAAGGAATCCGGGCACATCAACAAATGTGATGATCGGAATATTGAACGCATCACAGGTGCGCACAAAGCGCGCAGCTTTTTCGCTTGACTCGATGTCGAGCACACCGGCCAAGATCATTGGCTGATTACCAACGATGCCAACTGACTGACCATTGAGTCGCGAAAAACCGCACACGATGCTCTTTGCCCAATGTGGAAAGTATTCAAAGAATTCGCCATCGTCCATCACTTCGGTGATGACCTTCTTCATGTCGTATGGCTGGTTGGCCGACGGAGGAAGAATGGTGCGCAATGATTCACATAAACGTGTTGGGTCATCGGTGATCTCGCCAACTGGGGGCTCGGTGATGTTGTTTTGTGGCAAGAAGCTGAGCAAGAATCGCACATCTTGCAAGCACGACTGCTCATCGGCACTTACGAATGTGGCAACACCGCTCTTGGATGCGTGACTCATTGCGCCACCCAACTCTTCGAGCGTGACGTCTTCACCGGTAACAGTCTTCACAACATCTGGGCCAGTAATAAACATGTGGCTTGTTTCGCGCACCATGAAAATAAAGTCGGTCATGGCAGGCGAGTACACGGCGCCACCAGCGCATGGTCCGAGGATTACCGAAATCTGTGGGATTACGCCAGATGCCTGCACGTTGCGATGGAAGATGCCACCATAACTTGCGAGCGACACAACACCTTCTTGAATCCGTGCGCCCGCTCCGTCGTTGAGACCAATGAGTGGCGCACCAACCTTGAGCGCCAAATCCATCAACTTGTGAATCTTTTCGGCAAACACTTCACCGAGCGCACCACCAAACACCGTGAAGTCTTGGCTGAACACAAATACTTTGCGTCCGTCGATCGTGCCCCAACCCGTGATCACACCGTCGGTGTAAGGGTGCTCTTCAAGACCTGCCGAGTGCGCACGATGTCGAGCCAACAAATCCAGTTCGTGAAAGCTGTCTGGGTCGAGCAAAATCGCCAAGCGTTCGCGAGCGAGCAACTTGCCTTTTTCGTGTTGACGCTCAACCGAGCGGGGTGATCCAGCGTTGTATGCCTGGTCCTTACGTGACTGCAGATCCTGCAGTTTTGCGTCCATCGAGTTGTTACTCACCTCGTCAAGATTAGCGACCGATCAACCGCCAGCAAGAGTGGTTGCAGGGGCTAATTCGGGAGCAAGTGTGGTCGTTGGTACCACGGCAGATTCGGTGATGTTTATCGTTGTGGCAAGTGGGATCAATTCGCCCGTGGTAGTTGCACCACTGATCTCGATCGACCACACTCCAGCAACTGGCAATGTAAATGAACCATCACCCATCACGATTGCAGCACCTCTGCGCTTCAGCGGCACGTTGATGGCGATACCCGCATAACCAATCTCGGATGGAATGAGTTTGACAACAAAGTTGTTGATGCGAGTTGGCTCAAGCAGCTCGATGCGCATTGCATTGACGCCGGTAGTGCCTGGTGTCAATGAAATAATTACGTGGAAGCGATCATTTTCGAGATCTTCGCGAAACGCGTAGGGCACAGTTGGCCCGGCACCGGATGCTCTGGCCTGTGGCGGGTGCATCGGCACCATCCATGAGGTGAGACCGAGTACGAGTATGCCAACGAGAAGTTCGGTAGATACTGCGCGCCTTAATCGCCAAGCCATCTTGCTCGTGAGTTCAGATTCTTTGGAGAGTCGTGTAACGGCGAAATTCTTGAACATCAAACTGATCCACACCATGCCCGAAACAACTATGAGTTTGAGCAGGTTAAGCCTGCCGTGTCCAGTGGAAAAGATATTGAAACTGTCAAGCAGGTATACCTGCATCACACCAGTGGCGATTGAGACGAGAATAAGCGTGACCGAGATGCGTGTAAATCCGCGAACAGCGTTTAATAAATCTGCTTCACCTGGAGCATTGAGCACTGTGCGCGATAGCAATAGCAATCCGCCGAGCCACATGCCGATTGCTAATGCATGAGCAATGCCAAAGATGTAGTTGAAGAGTGGAACATGTTGACCAATTCGTGTCAGACCAAAGGTTGCCATCATCACGGTGATCAACGTGATTGCCGGAACTTGAGTGGCAGGCTCAAAAACGCGCGCTGGTTGAAATGTGACCCAGAATGAACCGATCACGAGTGCAAAGCGCAACAGCAATACCAAACCTGCTGCATCATTAAGTGCGCCAAACCAGCTAAACGGATTGAGCGAACCAATGAACGTGTTGTCAGAGTTGCGCATTGCAGTGATGGCAACAATGAGGTACATCGTTGCAACAGCAAGCAACCACGTGATGCGAAAGAAACGCAAGCACACGCCATAGTCGATGCCTTCAGGCCATGCCAGTGTCACAGTAAGCAATCCACCGAAAATCGCGGCAACCAAGAGATATTCAAAGATACGGAGTAGCCCAAGCAAACCGCCCACTCGTGGCCCAGCACCAGCAGACTGCGCTACCACTTCGCCGATAACAGCCGGCACCGTGGTGTCGGCTGAGGCGGCGTCGGCAGCAGGAATTGTTGTTTCGGAAACAATCTGCGAAGTAAATGGAATTGAGCCTTGTGAGCCATCAGCAAGTTTCCAGTCGATCAAACATTCACCAGCTGCAAACGGTGTGGTCAGAGCAACGGAGACAGTCTTGCTATCGACGCCAAGTTGCGGAAGAGCTATACCCACCGACTCGTTATTGCACACGACGGTGAGACCCATTTTGCCGATGTCGGTTATTGCATCTCGAAAGACCATTTGAATTTGTGGTGGTTGCACCTGCACGATTTGGTTGCGCATTGGATTAGAAGTTGTGACTTCATTTGTGCCGGCTACACCACTCGCCAATGCTCCAAGAGCGCCAAAACCACCTATATTTGTGCCACCTATATATATAAATGAAGCAATGGCGAACCCAATAAGTGAAGCCATTCGCTTGGCTGTAAAACGCTGCAGTTGCGGTGAAGTCATCATTGATCCCATACAACGGTAGCCAAAAGGTTTCAGGGGTGTGGCACCGTCTAGGTAGGCTCGCAGGCGATGGCTGTTCAATCGTTATATCGCCGCTACAGGCCTCGTCGCTTTGACGAACTCAAGGGTCAAGAGCATGTGGTCCGTGCGCTGCAAAATGCCGTCATCAACCACCGTGAAGGTCAGGCCTATTTGTTTTCTGGGCCACGTGGCACTGGCAAAACCTCGACTGCGCGCATTTTGGCCAAGGTGCTCAACTGCGAAGAACCCGAAAATGGAGAACCCTGCGGCATTTGTAATTCGTGTGGGGCAATAGACAGCGGTAATAGTTACGACGTTCTCGAGCTTGATGCCGCAAGCAATAACGGTGTCGAGAACATGCGCGATCTCATCGAGCGTTCGTCGCTCGGCAATCCTGGTCGACACCGTGTTTTTATTTTGGACGAAGTGCACATGCTTTCAAAGCCGGCGGAAGCCGCGCTTCTCAAAACGCTAGAAGAACCCCCTCCACATGTGGTGTTTGTGTTGGCCACTACCGATCCGCAAAAAGTAAGCGAGACAATTCGCAGTCGCACGCAGCACCTGCAGTTTCATTTGTTGCCAATGCACGATCTCGATGAACACGTGCGATGGGTAATCAAAGACGCGAATCTCAAAGTGAGCGAAGCCGCAATTGCCCAGGTGCTCACACAGGGCGGTGGCTCAGCACGCGACACGTTGTCGGCACTCGAGCTTGTGGCGGCGGGCGGTGGCGAAGCAGATGAACAACTTTCTCCAGATGAGTTTGTTGAAGCCATTATTGATAGAGACCCCGGTCGTGCACTAGGGGCAACCGCTGCTGCGATCCAACGCGGAGCCGACCCACGGATGTTGGCTGAAGAAATTGTGCGCCAACTTCGCGAATGCTTCTTGTCGTTGATGGCCCCCGACTTGGTGCAGTTGCCAGAGCAACGCAAAACTCTGGTTGCCGAGCAAGCGCGTCGCATGGGCGCAAGCACAGTGGTGCGTGCCATCGAGGTACTCGGAGAGATTTTGATCGAGATGCGTCATGCCCCAGACGCACGACTACTGATTGAGGTTGCGCTCGTCAAACTCACCAGTGTCAACAATGCCAACGACAATTCGTCGTTGATTGCACGAATCGAGCGTCTTGAGGCAGGCATCACTCGGGATGCAAGTGCTCCAATGGTGCGACCTGCGCCAATCAATGCCGCAACAGGCAAAGTGCAACTAGGAGGCAAAGCCACAGTGGCAGTTGCCGCACCAAGTGTTGGACCATTGTCGGACGAACAGCTCGTGAGTCAATGGTCAGATGTGGTGTCGGGTTTCAAAGCATTAGCAAGAGCAGTGTTTAGCGCAGTGAGTGCTGTCAGTTGTGTCGATGGTGTGCTCACAGTGAGTGCGCCAAATGATGCTCACCAACGCAAGGCCCAAGAACATGTAGCGGCAGTTGAGGCTCAACTTTCTTCAATTACCGGACGCAAGATCACGGTTGCTTTCAATGCGCCAACCGCCAGACCAAGTGCGGCTGCACCTGCTCGCGCAAAGGCACCTGTTGCCACCGACGAACAGATTGCTGAAGCAGTGTTTGAAGATGTAGATCCTTCGCAGTTGACAAGTGCGCCAACAACTAAATCAACCACCACTACCTCCGTTGAAGATCAACTTGCTAAAGCATTTCCCGGATCCAAATTGGTTGACAAGCCAAAGAAAAAGTAGAACGTTGTCTAGATTGGTTTCTCTCGCGTTATGAACTCTGCGTACACGCCGCCAATGCAAGCACTGATCGACGCGCTTGGTCGACTTCCCGGAGTTGGTCCAAAGGGTGCGCAGCGCATTGCTTTTCATTTGCTCAAGAGCGACTCTGTCGATGTAGAGCGGCTCGCTCATTCGATCACTGAAGCAAAAGCATTGGTGCGTTTTTGTGATCGATGTTTCAATTTTTCTGACGGTCCAATTTGTCGCATCTGCGACGATGATCGCCGCGATGGCTCAATGCTGTGTGTTGTTGAAGAGTCACGCGACATCATCGCTATCGAAAAGACTGGCGAGTTTCGTGGCCGCTATCACGTACTCCTAGGCGCAATGAACCCACTTGAGGGCATTGGTCCAGAGCAACTCAAGATTCGTGAATTACTCGCGCGACTCGACACCGAGGGCGTGAAAGAAGTGATTCTGTGCACAAACCCAAACACCGAGGGTGATGTGACTGCTATGTATTTGGCGCGACTATTGAAACCACTCGGTTTGCGGATTACTCGAATTGCAAGTGGTTTGCCAGTCGGCGGAGACTTGGAATATGCAGATGAACTGACCCTGGGTCGCGCCCTTGAGGGCCGACGTGAAATGCCAGGCTGATCAGTTCTACAGATTGTTCAGTTTTTTGCGGGGTAACGCCGCCATGTAAATGGCGCATTGATAACAACTGCGAGCAACACCAGCAGTACAGCATTCAACAACACTGGTCGCCAGATAAAGGTGTACCCAAGTTTGGTAACTGCTTCGCCCCCTATCACTGCTGTTAACGCAGTGCCACCACTTGGTGGATGCATGTAACCAAAACGAACCATCAAGCCAGCATGTAGGCCGACCGCGATACCGACAGCAAGTGCTGTGTTGTCAAATAGTTGTGCTGACAAAACGCCCAAAAATGCAGCAACGCAGTGGGCAACAATCAATGGCGCTGGTTGTGCCGCTGGGGCTGTTGGCATCGTAAACAATATGACCGCCGATGCGCCCATTGACAACGCGAGTATTGGTGAGACACTGTCAAGCAGTGCTTCGCACACCAGCCAGGTAATCGCCATTGCCAGTGCTGCACCGACTGTGCTTACAAGTGCGTCTTTGTTACTTGCTTTCGGAGACGGGAAAAGTTTCACTAGACGGTGCGTACAACGAGGGCATCACCTTGTCCGCCGCCGCCGCACAATGCTGCTGCGCCCATGCCACCACCGCGGCGCTTGAGTTCGTGCAACAACGTAAGTGCCAAGCGGTTGCCGCTCATGCCGATTGGGTGACCGAGTGCAATTGCTCCACCATTGACATTGACAATGTCATCAGAGATGCCGAGTTCACGCATTGACGCGATACCAACTGCAGCAAATGCTTCGTTGATCTCGAACAAGTCGACATCAGAAACTTTCTTGCCAGCGCGCTCGAGTGCTCGCAGGATGCTGCGACTTGGTTGGTGCAACAACGATGCGTTATCAGGGCCGGCAACCATGCCGTACGAAACAAACTCCCCAAGTGGCTTGATGCCACGCTTTTCTGCTGTGCGCTTCGACATCATCACGATGGCCGAGCCTGCGTCACTGATCTGGCTTGCATTGCCAGCAGTAATCGTGCCGGCTTTATCAAATGCTGGCTTCAGCGATGCGAGTGATTCCATCGTTGTTGATGCGCGCACACCTTCGTCGGTGTCGACAATGAGAGCGTCGCCTTTGCGTTGTGGAATTGATACCGGAACAATCTCGTCAGCAAATTTGCCAGCAGCGATTGCGGCAGCAGCACGTTGGTTGCTCTTCATTGCCAAATCATCTTGTACATCGCGGCTGATGTTGCCTTCGGTGTAACGGTCAGTACCAAGACCCATGAGGCACGCATCAAATGCACACCACAAACCATCTTTTTGAATTGCGTCGAGCAGCGACACATCACCAAAGCGAAATCCAGAGCGAGCGCCCATCGCAAGGTATGGCGCATTGGTCATGCTCTCCATGCCACCAGCGATCACGATGTCGGCTTCGCCACTCGCGATCATTTGATCGGCCAGATAAATAGAGTTGAGACCCGACAAACAGACCTTGTTGATGCTGATGCTCGGCACGCTCATTGGAATGCCAGCCTTGGATGCGGCCTGGCGCGATGGCACCTGCCCTTGGCCGGCCATGAGTACTTGACCCATGATCACGTGCTCGACTTCGTGCGGTTGTACCCCTGCACGTTGCAAGGCTGCAGCAATTGCGAACCCTCCAAGTTCGGCGGCACTAAAAGAGGCGAGCGCGCCACTCATCTTTCCGATGGGTGTACGGGCTCCGGCGATGATGTATGAACCTGGCATGGGTATCAGCGTAGGGGTTTTGGGTCTGTATTCTGAATTCATGAAAAATATCCTTGAAGCGATCGAAAATGGGGCTGACTCGGCCGCATTTGCAGCATTAGAAATTCCTGCCACTTACCGTGCCGCCGTTGTGCTCAAGAGCGAACAGGAAATGTTTGCTGGAGTTGAGTCCGCCAAGAAAGATCCACGCAAGAGCGTGCACATCCAAGAAGTCGCTACGCCTGAGATTGCACCAGACGAGGTACTCATCGCGGTGATGGCAAGCAGCATCAACTTCAACACAGTATGGACAAGTATTTTTGAACCGATTTCTACTTTTGGTGCACTTGCACGACTAGCGCGCGAAAGTTCATGGGCAAAGCGTCACGATCTCGATTATCACGTAATGGGCAGTGATGCTTCTGGTGTTGTGTTGCGAGTTGGCTCGGCAGTCCGCAACTGGAAGCCCGGCGACAAAATCACGGTGCATTGCAATCACGTCGACGATCAAGACCCAACTTCACACAACGACTCAATGCTCGGAAGCAACCAGCGCATTTGGGGCTATGAAACAAACTTTGGCGGCCTCGCCGACTTGTCGGTGGTCAAGGCCAACCAGTTGATGCCAAAGCCAGGGCACCTCTCGTGGGAAGAAGCCGCGGTGAATGCGTTGTGCAACTCGACGAGCTATCGCATGCTGGTGTCGAAAAATGGCGCAAACATGAAACAAGGCGATGTTGTCTTGATCTGGGGAGCATCGGGTGGTATCGGTGCGTATGCATTGCAATATGTTTTAAATGGTGGCGGTATTCCAGTTGGCGTGGTGAGTTCACCAGAGAAAGCGCAAATCTTGCGCGAGATGGGTTGCGAAGCCGTGATTGACAGAAAGGCCGCCAATTACAAGTTTTGGAATGACGACAACACACACAACGAAAAAGAATGGCGCCGTTTTGGTGGCGACATTCGTGCACTTGTTGGCGAAGATCCAGACATTGTGTTCGAGCACCCTGGCCGATCAACGTTTGCTGCCTCAATGTATGTGGTGAAGCGCGGAGGAATCGTTGCAACATGTGCGGCCACCAGCGGCTACATGATGGAGTTTGACAATCGCCATTTCTGGATGCGACTCAAGCGACTCATCGGTAGTCACTTTGCCAACTATCGCGAAGCGTGGGAAGCAAACCGTCTCATTCAAAAGGGCATGATTCATCCCGTGATGTCACAAGTGTTCTCACTTGATCAAACCGGTGAAGCTGCATACCAAGTACATAACAACATGCACGAAGGCAAAATCGGCGTGTTGTGCTTGGCTCCCCGCGAAGGCATGGGCATAGATGACCCAGCGTTGCGCGCCAAAGTTGGCGAAGAAAACATCAATCGTTTCCGGAGGAAATAGTGATACTCACCGAAATTGATCACGTCGCAATTGCAGTGCACGACATTGAGGCTGCAATCAGTTATTACCAGCGTGCTTTTGGCGCCACTGTTGATCATCGTGAGGTGGTCGAATCCGACGGCGTGGAAGAAGCATTGCTGAAAGTTGCCGAAAGTTACATTCAGTTGCTTACGCCAACAAGGCCTGATTCTCCTGTTGCCAAGTCGCTCGAAAAGCGTGGCGAAGGCTTACACCACATTGGTTACCGTGTTGCCAATTGCGCCGATGCACTAGCGCAAATGATTGCGGCTGGTGCAACTCCGCTCGACAAAGCACCACGCCCAGGCAGCCGCGGCACCACCGTTGCATTTATTCATCCAAAGGGAAGTTTCGGGACACTGATCGAACTCGTTCAGGAATAGTTGTGTCATCGGCGGGTTTAGAACTCGCGACCATAGTGAGTGCACTTGTCGGTGCAGTTGTCGCGATGCGTCGCAGCCGACGGGCTCAACGAACCATCACCAAGCTTGACGCACTTGCACTTCGTAAACCAATCAACAAAGCACCAGTTGCGGTTCTTGGCGGGTTGCTTGGCGCACTCACTTTCAACAAATTTGGTTTTTCTCTCGAGATGGTTGCCTACGGACTGATGATTGCAATGTGCATTGAACAATCAATCATCGACTACGCAACTCATCGGTTGCCCCGTGGCGTCACTTTTCGTGCGGCAATTGTGGGTGGTCCATTGCTCACTTTGGCTGCGATCAATCATGACAACAACGGTCGCATCGGCGTCATGTTTGCAAGTTTCGTCGTCACACTTGCACTCTTTGCATTGCTCGCTGCCTTCAGCAAGGGCGGTATTGGTGGAGGCGATGTGCGTCTTGCTCCTGTGCTTGCCATGTTTCTTGGTTGGCTTGGCGCATCACACGTATATATAGGTCTTGGTAACGGGTTCATCCTTGGCGGTATTGCAGCAGGGGGCATGCTCGTTACTCGCCGTGCATCCGCGTCGACTCGCATTGCGTTCGGCCCATTTCTGTGCATCGGCGCCGTCATCGCATTGTTTGTCCAGTAGGTTTTCGCTATGCAAGTACATCTCGTTGACGGCACGTATGAGTTGTATCGCCAACATTTTGGTCAAGCCACGCGCCATTCCGATCCACCACCGTTTGCCGGCACCATCGGCGTACTCACATCAACGATCCAGTTGCTACAAGACGGCGCGACCCATCTTGGTGTGGCAACTGATCACGTCATCGAAAGTTTTCGTAACGACTTATACGACGGCTACAAAACAAGCGAAGGCATGGAGCCAGTGTTGCTTGAGCAGATTCCCATTCTCGAAGATGCCCTGCGTGCCATGGGCGTCACGGTGTGGGCAATGGAAAAGTATGAGGCAGATGATGCACTCGCATCTGCGGCTGCTGTGGCATGCGAAGACCGCACGGTGCACAAAGTGCTCATTCTCACGCCCGACAAAGATCTTGGTCAATGTGTTCAGGGCAAGCGCGTTGTGCAGTTTGACCGACGCAACAACATCATGATCGATGAAGCTGCGGTGATAGAGAAGTTTGGTGTCGGCCCATCGTCAATTATTGATTACCTCGCGCTCGTAGGTGATACAGCCGACGGATTTCCAGGTCTCCAAGGTTGGGGTGCGAAAAGTGCTTCAACCGTGCTGGCTAAGTACCAATTAATAGACAACATCCCCGACGATCACAACCAGTGGATCGCTGATGGCGTTACGGTTCGCAGTGCTGAAAAACTCGCAACCACGCTGCGCGACAACCGCAAAGACGCCGCACTTTTCAAACAGCTAGCAACGCTCATTACAGATGTGCCGGTGGGGGATGTGGACGATTGGCTATGGCGTGGCCCAACTGATCGCTTCGAGTCGGTGGCCAACTCGCTTGGCGCTCCACAACTCATTAAGCGAATCAAAAATTCGTTCCGCTCCGACTGATTTATTTAAGAGACTCCATAACCTAGATCCGACTTCGGGCACCAGCAAAAACATACAGATTTGTGATTGCAAAAAGAAGGAGGGAAACAAAAATAGTGCTACACATCTTAGCTACTAAAACCTGACCAAATAATCTGATTAGAAGCGATGTTAACGCCGTATCCAATAAAAATCCGAATAGTAATGAGTAAAAATACCGAAAGGCAGATCCCGGTTTATGCTTTAGTTTTCGAAAGGTATATTTTTTGTGAAGTATGAAGTTGATAGGAGGCGAAATAAATAAAATTATAAAATTGGACAATATTACGTTGTGGTCAGTTAATTGGTAAAGATAAGTGAAAAGTGTCGATCCGAAAACTTTAGTGAAGAGACCAACCACAAAATACTTGGAAAGTTGTTGGCGAAAGATTTTCATCATTTGGATAATACTAAGCAAATCGGGCTGTTGTAACACCAACTTGGATTGATCGGAGAAAATCAATAGGAAACGAAACTTACATGTGAGAAAAATAATTTAAGAAGGATAGTAGCTCTCATCCTTGGTTTCTTGGAAGAGAGATATTTAGACGAATGAGTACTTTTTGAATCTATGTTGAGAGTATGTCCTGAAACCATGAAATAGGCCCATCGCCTGAGAAATAAATAATACCGTAAGAAATGAGTTGGGATGAGGGTTATAAAGCGGACCAGACATACACCTGGGCAGATTGTTGAGAATCTGCGTGAAGCTCATCGTTGTTTGCGGAGAACATAATGCTTTCTGAAGCAACGTGACAATAGGAGTTTTCGCATCAGAGCTAAAAGTACTGGCGCAACCATTATGACGCGATGCAACCCGATATTAGAGCTGATTTAAATGTTGTTTTTATGCGCTAGTTTAATTTCTCAGGAAGACGACCATTTAGTCGTTTCAAGCATGGAAATGATGTACCGTGCCGCTGCTTTCATTTCACAGAAATTGGTTTCTCTCGAATATTGACTAATGCAGATTCCCAGCTTGTACCCAAAGGAAATAGAGCTAACGGATTGGACTTCAGAAGAAGCCTTTAGAACAGCAAGGAAAATTTCTACTATGCTTTCACTTCTGTTTGATAAAAAATATCTTTCGTTAGTTTTTGTTTTAATTAAGAGACTCGTCAACGATTTTAAGCACCACGAATTCTAATGATCCTCAGAAATCAGGGTAATAATGCGAGTACGTAACATACATCGAATCTCTTATTTTGTGGGTTTTCTAATAGTTGGTATTAAGAAATCTAAAGATCATTACATTTGGCTAGGGAAATCAAACGAAAGCAACCAATATATTACTCATTTTTTAGCGCGAGGCCGAGCACCTACGACGAACAAATTCCGCAGCTGCTTGGCAAATAATTTGAGAAATGCAATGACAAAGATTGACTACGTTCAGGTAAAAAGAGCGATAAATAAGATATACGAGGGGGGGAATCAGTAGTTGAAGTTGGTGCAGGGTATGGAAGAATTTTGGCTTTACTTGAGAATGACGATGGTTATAGTTTCAGAACAATAGAAGGCTGTGACGTCTCTGAGCTCCTTATTTCTAATAAAGTTTGCATCTCAAAAATTCATCACTGGAATATCCTTGAGCCAATTGAAACTTTTAAGGCAGACATTGTATTAGTTTGGGCGGTGTTGATGTATTTTAATAATGAACAAATAAAGTCAGCCCTCAAGAATTTATTGGAATTAGGGCAAGGAATTATTATTTTTGAATTACCGAACACGTATTATAGGCTCGAGCAAATCTTGAACGGTTTGGATCCAATTTACGCAAATAAAATAATGTTAAGACCTATATATACCTTCTAGGGATTCGGTTGATCTATAGATTTGATGCAAGGAAGAAAATATTCAAGCCAGCTATTGCGAATCGTGCTCAACATTGCAAAACGGTCGTATCGAATCATTCAACTTGAAACTTAAAGACAAATACTGAATAGATAAGCGCTTGTTTCCATGTAAGAAAAACATTTTATGATCACAGAATAACGTAACAAATACAACTGCCAATTGACCTTGCCTTTCTGACCCCAGTCGAGTTTGCGACTAATTGGCTTATAGAAAGCAGTTTGATAGCATGATGAGAGGTGGACCGATAAATGGGGTTCAGGACGAGAACTCAAAATGTTATATTATAGGTTCTAGCAAAAAATACAGACTGGAAAGCGTCTTGGATGATTCCGAAGAGCCAATAAATGTTTTTAGACCAAGTTTTGACGTTGAGTCTTGCTTGTCGGAAATTCGCGAATGTCTCGAAATTGGCTGGACTGGGCTCGGCTACAAAACAGAACAATTTGAAAATGCGTGGCGAGATTACACGAAGTTACCGCATGCGCATTTCATAAGTTCAAATTCCGTAGGTCTTCAACTTGCTTTAAAGGTTTTTGCAGAGTCAGACAATTGGAATGCGGGCGATGAAGTAATTACCACTCCATTAACTTTTATTTCGACAAATCACGCTATTCTGCTTGAGGGGTTCACACCAGTTTTTGCCGATATTGACGAGTATTTATGTCTTGATCCAAGGTCTATTGAATCAAAAATAACAAATAAAACACGTGCAGTTATGTTTGTAGGCATCGGAGGGAACTCTGGTCAACTAGAGGAAGTTTCAAAAATTTGTGCGGCAAATGGAATCAGATTAATACTAGATGCCGCACATATGGCAGGATCCAAACTTCATAATGTTCATATTGGCTCTGAAGCCGACTGTGCAGTGTTCTCATTTCAGGCAGTGAAGAATTTGCCAACAGGAGATTCTGGGATGATTTGTTTTAGAGATTCGCGACATGATGAAATGGTCCGCATGTTTAGTTGGATGGGAATAGATAAAGACACCTATAGTCGATCGAATATGGCTCCCAAGGGTGCCTACAAATGGCAGTACGATGTTAAATATTTAGGGCTGAAAGCGAATGGAAATTCAATTATGGCGAGTATCGGACTTGCTCAGCTTCCTCATCTTGAAATGGAAAATAGCTTACGTCGTGATATTTATTTGAGATATTTCAACATGCTTGGAAACCAAAAAAAATTGAGATTTGTGCCGATTCATCCAAGTTGCACAACTTCCCAACATTTAGTTCAAGTCAGAATCGAATCTCCACTTCGCGATAAGTTGGTGGACCACTTAATGGCATCAAAAATTTATCCAGGAGTTCATTACCGCATTAATACCCATTACACCATGTATTCCCATTCGTACGGATTATTGCCGAATGCCGAACGTGCGGATGAGGAGATAATAAGTCTTCCAGTTCATATGAAACTAACCGACAAGGAAATAAATAGAGTGGGAGAGTGCATCAAAGATTTTCTATCTAGTAATTGATGCAAATCTTATGAAGGTATTGATGATTGCGCCCACTCCTTTTTTTGCGGATCGTGGAGCTCATACTCAAATTTATGAAGAAATTGTAGCTCTGGAGAAGTTGGGGCACAACGTTTTACTTTGCACGTACGGGTTGGGGCGAGATGTCTCTGGAGTACAAATTAAAAGGTGCTGGGTTCCGAAATATTACAAAAAACTTTCTGCTGGACCAAGTTATACAAAAGTCCTTCTTCTCCCAGTTTTGGCATTTCTAGTTTTGCGAACAGTGCAACGAGAACATCCTCAAATAATCCATGCCCATCTACACGAAGGTGCAGTAATAGCAAAATTCTGTCATTTATTTTATCCTCATATACCAATTGTCGCAGATATTCAGGGTTCATTAGTTGGAGAGTGCGTACAACATGGCTTTGTGAAGAGGGGATCGATCCCATGTCGAGCGCTTGGTTTACTTGAGAAGAAAATTCTTTCTTGGTTTCCAGTCATCACTCAATCAGCCACAATGTTAGAAAATTTTACTTCGCTTCTGAATGACGATAAAAACGTATTTAATGTCCTTGACGGTGTTGATGTTGATCGTTTTAAACCACAAGTCACGAATCTAGAACTTTTAGAGGAGTTAGAGATGAATGAGCAAACTCCACGTGTCTTTTTTATGGGTTTACTTGAAGAGTATCAAGGTGTTGATATCATGTTGCAGTCTTTTCAGATTGTGGCAAGCCACGTTGAAAAAGTTGAATTTATAATAGTCGGTTACCCAAACATTACAAAATATCGACAAATAGCCAAGGACCTGGGTATTGAAAGTAGGTGTCATTTCTTGGGAAGAATTAACTATTTTGACATTCCGCGATATCTATCACTTGCAACCCTTGCAGTTGCACCAAAAATTTCCCTCACAGAAGGTGATGGGAAACTTTATAATTACATGGCCATGGCCATTCCGACCATTGCGTTTGACAGACCGGTCTCAAGAGAAATTCTTGGAGAAACCGGAATCTATGCAGATTTGAAGTCTGTATCGGATCTAGCTAAGAAAATACAGTTTGCGCTTGAAAACCCTGATGAAGCAAAAAAAATGGGTTTATTAGCCAGGGATCGTGTGGTGGAAAATCTAACATGGGAACAAGTCGGCAAGCGAATTGAGATGGTTTATGAATCTATCCGCGATTAACGCTAACGGCGCGCAATGCGTATTCTGTAATGCGCGATTGGATCTGATGTTTGATTGTTTAACAGATTTACAAGAAGGTGTGTCAGGAGAACAACACTCCCTTTGGAAATGCATTAATTGTGGTATTGGCCAAACTTTTCCGCAATTATGCGAGGCAGAGTTAGAAAACCTCTACAATTCGGATTACGAACCTTTTTCTGTGCGAAAAGGATTTTTGCAATTTCTCACTGAAATCAAACACAGATTGGATATCCGAAGCCTTAAAAAGGTTTTGGGGAGTGAATTAAACAATAATGCACTTGTCTTTGAGTTTGGGTCTGGGAGCGGTGAGTTTTTAAAGAAATTTAAGAACTTGGGATGCCTGGTTTCAGGTGTCGAACCTGGGGCAACTGGGCGGCGTAGAGCTGCTGAGCAATTTGGAATTTCGTTAGACGGTACACCGGCAGAGAGTGTGAAATTCGAATTGCAACACGATTTAATAATTATGAGACATGTGCTAGAACATCTATCCTCTCCGGTTAGCGTTTTGAACAACATTTATCAGAACGGTTTAAGACCTGGTGGGGTACTTTTCATCAAAATACCAAGATTTGATAGTTCGGAATTTCAAAAGTTCGGAGCAAACTGGTTTAACTTGGATATTCCACGACATCGTTTTCATTTTTCGAAGGCGGGATTGCTGGACCTGCTGACTTCTGTCGGTTTTTCTGAAATAGTGTACAAAAATGAAAACGTACCACTTGATTATTTGCGATCAATTGAGTATGAATTTAGGACCTTGGGATTAAGTGGATCTCAATTTAGACGAATCCTGATTAGAATACCAAAGCCGATTTCTATTTTTATTGCGAAATTGGTAACCATGACTTTTGTCCGCAATGTCCCATCAAGAATGATAGTTATTGCTCGGAAGTAACAGCAGGCTTAATTTTAGAAATTGCGTATCTGGGTTGCTTCGACACTAAATATTGAATCCGAAAAAGTCGATCTGCAATTAGGCCAGTCAATATAATTTGAGTTCCAGTTAGAATTAAAAGAATTGTGAGTATGGGCAACGAATAGCGCCATAGTTGAAGTCCAATGACATTCATTACCACTGCAGATATCCCAGACGCTAAGCCGATTACAATGAGCGAGCCGCCGACGATTCCAAAAAAATGCAATGGTCTGGATTCATACTTTTTCCAAAACCAAGTATGAGCGATATCAATAAAACCCTTAATAATTCTTGAGTAAGTATATTTAGTTTTTCCAAATTGCCGAGGACGATGATTAACCCTCACTTCTGAGACCTTGAAACCGGAAAGCATGGTTTGTGCCGGAATAAGACGGTGTAATTCGCCATGTAGTTGTATCGACATCAGTGCATCTCTTTTACCGACTTTCAAAGTGCAACCACTATCGTGAACTCCGTCTTTTATCAGTAACTGTCTGAGTTTATATGCGCCCTTAGATACTATTTTCTTGATTATCGGATCCTGTCTACGAATTCTCCACCCACATATCAAATCGTTTCCAGTGAGATTTAATTCGTCTATCAGGCTAGGAATATCAGTTGGGTCATTTTGTCCATCTCCGTCAAGAAAGGCGATTAGTCTTCCCGAACTATGGTCAAGACCAGCTTTCATTGCAGCTGACTGACCTTGGTTTCTTCGAAAAGTCAAAACAGTCGCCACATCTATTTGGGATAAGATCGCTCCAGTTTTGTCAGTTGATCCGTCGTCCACAATGATTATTTCATATTGATCAGTGTCAAATATTGCGTTGATCGCTTTTGAAACTTCCTCAACAAATAGTGCAATACTTTCGGATTCATTAAAAACTGGGATGATGACACTAAGTTCGGTCATGCTTAACCATTTTTCTAAAGTGGAGAGTAATTCGAATTGGGATAGTCATGAGTTTCCAAACTATGGAATTGTGCGCTGTAGAACTGATTGGAACACATACGATTAACTTAAGCACATGTGAATGAGACAATAATTAGTTGGCAGAATCATTTTAGCTGCCATGCCACCTGCAAGCGCAAACCTTCCTCGAATGTATATTGCGGGGAGTATGACAACTCACTTGTAGCCATTGAATAATCTCCTGATGTGAGCAATTGATCACCAACTGGTCTTTTGACAAATTCAATTATGGGCTCATGGCCAATAATTTTTCCACATAAATTGATAATCTCTAAAACAGTTAAATTGGTTCCACCGGCCAAATTGTAGACCGCACCGGCACGCCCATTTTTCATCGCAGATATTGTTCCATTCACAATATCTCCAACAAATGTGCAGTCTCGACGCTGAAGTCCATCTCCAAAAACTTTTATTGGTTTCTTTGAAGATATTGACTCAATAAACTTATAAATACCCATATCTGGTCTTTGGGATGGACCGTAGACTGAAAAGTACCGAACAGTTGAGAAATTGAGTGGAAAGTTTTGTTGGTACGCATTCAGAAGTGATTCTGCCGCGAGTTTAGTTACCCCATAGGGAGATGCTGGTCGCATTGCTTGGCCCTCACCACCTACTGCATTAACACCGTATACAGACGAAGTTGAAGCTTGAATTAGTTTTGGGACATTTCTGCTGAGACAAAAATGAATGATTCGATCGACACTTGTAAGATTACTTTGAACATACGATTCAAAGTGATCCCAACTCAAAATTTGACCTGGTAGTGCAGCTTCATTAATAACTGCATCTATTTGACCAATAATCCCGTCAAGTTTATCAGTGGCCAAATTTAGATGGTAGAAATTGAATTCCTTAAATTTGGAAAGTTCGTTTATTCTGGCTGCTTTTATTGAACTTGGATAAAGAACGCTTGAGAGAGAATCAAGCCCAACAACTGTGTTCCCATTCTGTATCAGAGAGCTTGCAATGTGCGAACCAATAAATCCTGCTGCTCCAGTTACAAGTATTCGCACAACGATTATCGTACCAGTAATTACTCACCAAATATTTGATGTAACCAAATGTGAAGAATCTGCTGCATGGACTAGTTTAAAGGTTTGTCGCATGTAGGGGAATTTCGAGACTCCGTTAATTCAGTCAACAAAAAGTTGGCGCGTCCAGGGGATGCTGTTTGAGGTTAATTGTCCAATTTCTATTATAATTTTGATTGGGCAGTTAAAAAGTATGTTGGATAGTCCTGCGCCTCCGTCACCTCACTCGACGGAGACGGATTCACATAATTGCGAACACAGTTACGAAACTGCCAGAGCGTGCTTTGATTGCTGGCGAATGTATTGTATTCCAGAAAAGTTTCTTTGCAATAAAGTGAAGCCTTTTGCGCTAACATAGAAAAAGATTTATCTTCAAAGGTTTAAACCATGTTCTTTCAGAAAATGAAGCTCAACAAATTTGCTGTTCCAGCTTCTTTGTTTGCTGCAAGTTTGGTACCTCTGAGCGTATTCCGCATCGCCAAATCCTATAGATATTTCTATGGAGATGACTATTTGCTTTTAGAAGCACACAACAAACCCGGTGGATATGCAAATTCCTTTTTGCATTCATTTATTGACATTGATATGCAAGGCAAATGGCGACCAGTGTTCACTTTTGTGCTTTATGCAGTGTCGAAAATATTCGGCCTAAATACATCCACCGTAATGATCGTGTTGCTTCTACTAATTTCAGTGGTAGCTACCGTATCTGGTTTGATCGTTTACCGATTGAATGGGAATTTCTTAGCAGCCTTAATAGTTGCGGTGATAGTTCCAATGTCCAGGTTCTCATGGTATGCACAAAACCGCATACATGGCCTATTGGAGTTAATGGCGATACTTTTTATGCTTTTGGGATGTTTGACTTACGCAAGAGCGGTGAACACTGGTTTCACAGGAAGACATCTTTTTCTACTAAATCTCTTTTTTTCCCTTGCTGCTTTAACTCATGAGCGCTATCTAATTGTGTGCATCGTGACTCCTTTGTGGCTGGTTCTGACAAATTGGAATTACAAAAAGTCAACATATTTCATACTTTGGGGTACAACAGTCATTTATATTGCTGTCGAGTTATTATCTCAAAACAATCCGCTAAGAGGAGGAGGGGAAGAAGAGTTTTCTAGAACTTATGGTTTATGGATTTTAGATCATTTCGTTCTGGCATTGAAAAAATTGTTGGTTGGCACCGATGGGAATTCCATCTATCCGAATCATCAAATATTTGGACCACTTCGAATAGCTGTAGTTCTTATTCTATGTGTAGTTGTTTATTTCTGTGTTCGAAAAGTAATTGGATTAAACAATGCCGAATTTGCAGACAGCAAGATCGCAAACCGGGACAGAAACAAATTCTATAGTTTCATTTACTTTCAATTATTAATTTCTGGTTGCTTGATCTTAATGGCTTCTACAGTTAAATCCAGGATTGAAGGGAGATGGTTGTTTGGCAGTGAAATATTACTGTTAATCGTTGTTTGTTCCATTATCGGTGTCTTGAGAGAAAAAAGGCTTACAGTCTTGTACCTTTGCCTAATTGTTTTCGCATACGTCGCAAATAATATTTGCAATCTGAACAATATTGATAAATTTGAAGTAAATCGAGCCGAGGTAAATAACATATTGCTTCAAGTGTCTTCGATGGATAAGCCTTTAGCCGCGTATAATGTAACGTTGATTGGATTTAACGGTTGGGTATTTGCCTATGGTTCAGTGTTTAACCAGATTGAGCATCCTCCGAATAACATAAGTTTTGATGGTAATTGTGATACACCTTGTCTGCAGATAAAAGAAGATAATGGAAATACTATTGTTACTTGGCAAAGTTAATAAACACAAGAAATCGGTGGGCTGTCTGAGATGTCAGGTTTTAATGTGACAGTGTACGAATTTAGTTTCGTGATTCAGTTGGGTGAACCACATAGTGATATGTGATGATTTATATGTCTCGCAAGAATATCGTTATTAATTTGGTCTAACCTTGCAACTGTCTGCGATCATCAAACGTGTTCTGAACTGGAATTTGATAGTTTACCGATACTTTTGATGTCGGACTGCGGGAACCTGGCTATTAAATCTCTCGTTCTGTAATTTTATTGTTTTGGAGAGGGAAGAAAAACATGGCAACACACAGACCAATTGATCGGCTGACTGAGTTCTGTGTAAAAGGGACACTGTTAGCCTTTTTATTCTATATTGCTTTTAGATCCGATTCTCGATATCCGTTCAATACATTTTTATTCAGACCAGACGAGAGATTTGGAGATTTTTACAAAAATTACGCTCAGTGGAATTTGCGCTATGGAGCTGAAAGCCTTGATTATGTGCGCGCGGAAACTGGCCCGTCACTGCAGCCAATTTGGGATTTAACCAGTTTCATTTTTGGATTGATTCCAGGGAAAAAAACGGCCTTAGTAATATACGAAATCTGCTCACTTGTTTCACTTGTAATCGCGTTCTACTGGTCATTAAAAAAAGTTTCTCCGAGTATAAAAAACTTATTAATAAAGGTGTCAGCTTTAATATGTTTTTCCTATCCAGTAATTTTTTGCCTTGATCGCGGAAATCTAGAGTGGCTAAGTGCGGTTTTTCTAATGGTTGCCTTAGTGACAGATAGCGACAAGCCAAAAATTTCATCAATCGCCTTAGCGCTTTCAATTTGTGTTAAACCATGGGCTGCATTTATTCTTCCGTGGTATCTCATCAAAAGACGTTGGGCAGATTTTGCTCGTGTGACGAGTGTTTGCGCAAGTTTAATGTTGGTTGTTTCGTTGTTTATTCGACGATTTTATGGCATTAGCCCATTAGACAGACCATTCGCCACATTCGAAAACTATCTTCATTATCAGAACACAATGGTAGATAAAAATTTTGGTCTCCCATTTGGTCATAGCTTATTTGGACTGATTAAATATATTTTGTATCGGACAATAAATGAAATTCCAGATTGGTTTACTTTTGCATATTTGCTGTTTGCGGTTGGATTTCTTGGATTTATTCTATATCTGAATTTACGTTTACGCGTTTCTGGAATTGATGCGTATTACCCACTGATTATTGCTTCGTGTTTGCTTCCTTGGGTGTCGGCGGATTACAAACTGTTAAACATTATGGCTTGTGGGATGCTTGTTCACGGTGTCCGACCAACGGCTGCTTCTTTGATACAAAAAATTAATTTGGTTTTTTTTGCTCTGCTTCTAGTTCCGAAGTCATTTATAAGTCTCGGTAGTTCTTCGCCACATATTGATTCGTCGGTAAGCATTTCAATTCTGGTGACTCCCGTCATCTTGATGTTGCTAATTGCTCTTCACTACATGGTGATAATAGAACACGAAAAAACTACGCTGTGACGCACAATGATCATTCTTATGGGAATACCTAAATTATATTTGTAAATCGAATTTTATTTCTAAAATTATTGATTAGTTCGCTGAGTTTCTTAGAATTTTCTAAACAGTCTGAATATATTTGCTGTTAAATAATGGGTTGAGAGGTGAGTTGGTTTTCCACTTCCGCCGACTGAAGTGACGGCCAGGTGGTCTGCGGCACTCAAACGTTTCCGATGAAGGCTGCTGTCTTCCGACTCTGACCTGATTCTCGGGCGTCCGTTGCACAGGACCCGACCGTCACCTCACTCGACGGAGACGTGATGTAACGATATCGCTGAACAACCCTTGATTGATCGGCGATAACCTTCACACGTAATACAAGGAGGGGTGCGAGAGCGGCCGAATCGGCACGCTTGGAAAGCGTGTGAGGCGCAAGTCTCCGTGGGTTCGAATCCCACCTCCTCCGCCATGAGTATCAGTGACGAACAGGCCATGCAAGTTGCTTTGCAACAAGCACAATTGGCCAGTAACTCCCGCGATGTGCCGGTCGGTGCTGTTGTTGTGCACGAAGGCCAGATCATTGTGGCTCGTCATAACGAACGCGAAGCAACGGGCGACCCAACTGCTCACGCAGAGATACTTGCATTACGCGATGCAGCCACCGCACTCGGTCGCTGGCGACTGAACGATTGCACGCTCGTCGTGACACTGGAGCCATGCGTGATGTGTGCAGGTGCACTAATTAATGCTCGTATCGAAAGATTGGTGTATGCGACAGCCGACCTTAAAGGCGGGGCAACATCAAGCTTGTACAACGTGTGTAGCGATCCTCGCCTTAATCACAACCCAATCGTGAAACATGGTGTTTGTGAGCGTGAGGCAACGCTGTTGTTGAAAGAGTTTTTCGCTCAAAAGCGCACGTCCGACTAACGCCGATAGCCTTCCAAAACGGAAGGGTGCCAGAGCGGACGAATGGAACGGTCTCGAACACCGTCGTGGGTTTAGGCCCACCGTGGGTTCAAATCCCACCCCTTCCGCCATATTTCTTTGTTACAGGTTGTTGGTGGGTCATACCTCTGACACTCTTAGTGGGTGCTACAAGTCCAAGGTCTCTCTGTCGAAATTGGCGGACGCATGGTTGTAGAAGATGCATCCTTCACTGTGATGCCGCGCGACAAAGCAGGCTTGGTGGGGCGCAACGGCGCTGGTAAGACCACGTTGTTCAAGGTGCTCGGTGGAGCAGTAGAGCCGCACGCCGGCAAAGTATTGCGCAAGGGAGGGTTTGGGTATTTGCCCCAAGACCCAAAGATTCCTGGCGCACGTGAGTCACACACTGCTATCTCACATGTTTTGTCTGGTCGCAATATTGACGAAGACTTGGTGCGCATTGAAAAGTTGCGTTTGTCGATGGAGGAGTCGCCGACGCCACAGAACATCGCAAAGTTTTCAAAAGCCGAAGACGAGTTTTCGTCGAAGGGTGGTTATGCGGCAGAGAGCGAGGCACGTTCGATCGCTGCTGGGTTGGGGCTAAAACCCGATCGACTGAACGCATCTATTGGTGTTTTGTCGGGCGGCGAGCGCCGTCGAGTCGAACTGGCACGAATTTTGTTTGCTGGTAGCGACACGTTGCTTCTAGACGAGCCAACCAACCACTTGGATATCGATGCGAAAACGTGGCTCTTAGGTTTTTTGCGCGAGTATCGAGGAGCGTTGTTGGTGATTAGCCACGACTTGGAGTTGCTGGACGAAGCAATCACACGTGTATTGCATCTAGACAGACCACAAGAAGAATCTGTTGGATCAATTGTTGAATATCGCGGTACGTACACCCAGTATTTGTCATCGCGTGCAGCCGACGAAGCACGACGTGCCAAGAAAGCATCGATGCAAGAAAAAGAAATGGCACGATTGCAGGGCGTAGTTGATCGTTTTGGTGCCAAGGCCTCGAAGGCTGCAATGGCCCACAGCATTGAAAAGCGCATCGCTCGTATTGAAGACACCAAAGTTGAAGGCCCAACAAAAGATAAGAAACTTAAAGTTCGTTTCCCTGAGCCACCGACCGCTGGACAAACAGTGATCACGGCAACGGGGCTGCGCAAAACATTTGGTGGCCCAGACATTTTTCATGATGTGAGTTTTGACTTGGGTCGAGGTGAGCGTTTGTTGGTGCTTGGTCTCAATGGCGCCGGCAAGACAACACTGCTACGAATGCTTGCGGGCGAGAGCAAGTCTGATGGTGGCGAAGTGGAGTTTGGGTATCAAGTGACAACCGGATATTTTGCCCAAGAGCATGACAACCTTGACCCCGAAGCGTCACTGATTGATCACATGCGCAGGCATGCGCCGGTGCGCCTCGGGCTCACCGAAACAGACTTGCGCGGCATGCTTGGCATGTTTGGGCTGTCGGGCACCAAGGTCTTTCAAGAGTCCGCAACGTTGTCGGGTGGAGAAAAAACCAAGCTTGCGCTTGCCATGCTCATGGTTGGTCGCAACAACTTGCTGTTTTTGGATGAGCCAACGAACAACCTTGATCCACCGAGTCGCCAAGCAGTTGCTGATGCTTTGTCGGCATGGAAGGGTGCAATTATTTTGGTGAGCCACGACACCGAATTTGTGGAGCAACTTGCTCCAACGAAAGTTTTGCTCATGCCCGACGGCCAAGTGGATTATTTCAGCAACGAGTGGCTCGACTTGGTGAGCCTCGCCTAGTTCTCAGGCAAGCTAGCTGCTGCAGGTCGTTTCGCTGACAGGGACAGTCAAATCAATGAGGTATGAATCAACTGCGGTGTTGATGCAGTCATTGGCACCGTACCCAGTGTGTTGATTGGCTTCAACAATCAACAAGATGCCTTGTTCAAGTGCTGCAGCCATCTTGCGTGTTGAAGCCAATGGAGTTGCAGGGTCGCCTGTTGTGCCAATCACGACAATTGGGCCGCCACCCTTACCAGTGACTCCGACTTTCACTGCCGGTTTCACTGGCCAGAGCGCGCACGAGTAGCCGTAGCCGAAGTTTGCGCCGAGTCGGGGAGCAACAGCGATAAAACCTTGTACTGCATCGTCAACTTCCTTGATGCTTGTTGCGCCTGGGTCATCTAAACACGAGATTGCAAGAAAGGCTTCAAGCTCGTTGCCGTAGCTACCGTCGTCTTTGCGCTGATAGTAATCGTCGTACAACTTGAGTAGTCCAGCGCCGTCACCCTGCCGTGCATCGGCCAGTGCCTTTTCAAGTTGCGGCCAGTAGTAGTCGGAATACATTGCTTGAGCAACTGCAGTAAAGGCGACGCCTTGTGTAACTGGCGTGCGGTCGGCACTCACCACAAGTGGTTTGGCATCGAGGTCAAGAATCAGTGAGTCGAACGCAGCCTCTGATCTTCCGCCGTTATAAAACTCACATGCTTTGTTTTTGCTGCACGCAGCGAGGAAGGTGGCGAGTTGGCTTTCAAAGCCCTTGGCTTGTGCCATTCCTTCTTCGGCAGAAGTTGCGCGAGGATCAACCGCTCCATCCAACACCGCTGCGCGAACGGTTTGCGGAAACATGGTGGCCCAAGTTGCGCCGAGTTCTGAGCCATACGAAAAACCGAAATACGAAATCTTGTCTTCACCCAATGCTTGGCGAATGCTGTTCATATCGGTTGCGCTTGCTTGCGTCGATATATAGGGGAGAATCTCACCAGAGTTGGCCATGCACTCGTCATTAAATGCCTGTGAAGCATCGATCAGCGCTTGTTTTTCTTCCGGGGTATCTGGCGGAGAGTCGATGCCAAAGTATTGGTCGTAGTCGTCAACACAATCAACAGATGGAGTGCTCTTGCCCGTTCCACGTGGGTCCCACGCAATGATGTCGAAATGGTCGGTGAGGTCAGTGCTGAAGTAATACGACGAATCGTCCGCGAGTGCACTACCGCCGAAACCAGGGCCACCTGGGTTGACCATCATTGAGCCGATGCGAAGCGAAGGGTTTGTGGCAGGGCGCAACTTGACGTAGAGCGAAAATGTGCCTGCGGATGGATTGTCGTAGTCGTATGGAACTTCTAGTGTGCTGCACTGAACCGAAGTTGTCGATGCGGAATCGTCGCAGGCTTTCCAGACAAAACTTGCTGGCACAAATGGAGCCGCACTAGTAGTTGGCGCTGAGTTCTCTGAGGCCGAGTCTGGCGTGCCACTTGAGCCGCAGCCGGCAAGTGCGAGCAATGCCGTAATTACTGCAACGCGAGTGAATTTGTGCAACACCAGCGTGTGAGATTTCATTGATTCAGCCTAGAAGAAGACTTGTCACGCGCACGAGCGAACCAGCGACATTGCCTTAGCCTGACATCATGCGAATGGGCCCACACCACCTCATACCTGGTGACAAATCGGCAATTGCGGGCACGAAAGTGAACCGTTCATCGATGCGCCGAGTAGTGGTATTTGCTCGACCATATTCGAGCTCGATTATTGGATTTCTGATTTCGATTCTTGTTGCCGCCGCAATTGCACTTATTCCCCCGCTGTTGTTTCGCACCATCGTTGACACAGCCATTCCTGCTGGAGATAAACGACGCATTGTTGTTTTGACAATTATTTTGGTTGTCGTTGCGATGGGCGACGCGATTTTGTCGATCGTGCAGCGGTGGTATTCGTCGCGCATTGGCGAAGGCCTGATCTACGACTTACGCGTTGCATTGTTCGACAAGGTTCAGAATATGCCGATCGCCTTTTTTACGCGCACACAAACGGGTGCGCTGATCAGTCGACTAAACAATGACGTGGTTGGCGCACAAACTGCAGTAACCGGCACACTTGGCAGTGTTGTATCAAACGTGGTGGTGTTGGTGACAACGCTCGGTGCCATGCTCGCGCTTGAGTGGCGGCTTACTGTGCTGTCGCTTGTGGTGTTGCCCGTGTTTATCATTCCCGCCCGTCGTGTGGGCGTGCGACTGCAAAATATCTCGCGTGAACAAATGGGACTTAACGCGTCGATGAATACGCAAATGACCGAGAGGTTCAATGTTTCAGGTGCAATGCTCGTCAAACTGTTTGGTCGACACCGCGAAGAGGTGGATGCCTTTAGTGGTCGTGCATCGCGCGTTCGCGACATCGGTATCACTGGCGCCATGTATGGCCGTGTATTTTTTGTAGCGCTTGGTTTGGTTGGTGCGCTTGGTGCCGTTGCCATTTATGGCGTAGGGGCATTTATGGTGATCTCTGGCGGCATCACCATCGGCACTCTTGTTGCCATGGCCGCATTTGTACAGCGCATTTATCAACCACTCACCGGCCTTACCAATGCTCGGCTCGAAGTGATGACTGCACTCGTGAGTTTTGAACGCGTATTTGAAGTGCTTGATGCACCAGTTGCAATTACAGATCGACCTCGAGCGATCGACATTGTTAAACCGCTTGGCAATATCGAGTTTGATCACGTTGCATTTCGTTACCCACCGGGCGCAAGTGTGTCGATTGCTTCGCTCGAGTTGGCTGGTGTGATGCAGGGTTCGGACCCCGATACCGATGTATTAGTAGACGTGTCGTTGCGCGTTGACGCCGGCTCTACCGTGGCCATCGTGGGCACTAGTGGCGCTGGCAAGACCACGCTTGCCATGTTGATTGCACGCATGTACGACGTGACAGGCGGTGTTGTACGTCTTGATGGCAATGATGTGCGCGACCTGACGGGTGTTTCGTTGCGCGCGGCCATTGGTGTGGTGTCTCAAGACCCACACATGTTTCACGAAACCATCAAATCCAATTTGTTGTATGCCCGACCAAATGCAACGAGCGTAGAGATGGTTAACGCCTGCAAACAGGCACAGATTCATGACGTAATCGCGTCGCTCCCCGACGCTTACGACACTGTGGTTGGTGAGCGCGGCTATCGCCTGTCAGGCGGTGAAAAACAACGCCTTGCCATTGCTCGCCTGCTGCTCAAAGATCCTGCCGTGATGATTCTTGACGAAGCAACGAGCCATCTTGACAACGAAAGCGAAGTGTTGGTGCAGCAAGCACTTGAAGCTGCGATGCATAACCGCACTTCCATTGTGATTGCCCACCGACTTTCTACAATTCGCGATGCTGATCGCATTGTGGTGCTCGACCAAGGTCGTGTGACCGAGCAAGGTACGCACGATGAATTGATGGCGGTCAATGGTTTTTATGCATCCCAGGTACGGGCTGGAGGTAACTTTGCTGCCTGAAGAAGATCCAACACTTTCTGTTAGCCAATTTATTGACGTAGTCAATGGCGTGTTGAAGAACGCTTTTGGTGCAGGCGTGTGGGTTCAGGGAGAAATTGAAGGCTTCAACGGGCGTGGCAAGCACACCTATTTCAATATCGTCGAGCGCAGTGGAGACAAAAAGGCTTCGCTCAATGTGGCGGTGTGGGAATTCAGTTTAAAGAAAATGAAACCGTTGCTCGATCAGCATCGCCTCACGCTTGCTGACGGCATCAAGGTTCGGTTATTTGGTGTTGGCGACATCTACCCAGAGCGCGGCTCATTTAGTTTCAAGGCTTCCAACATTGACCCTCGCTTTACGCTCGGCGATTTGGCAGGCCAACGCGATGAGATTGTGCAACGTCTCAAGAAAAATGATCTCTATGACGCCAACCGTCGCGTGGGGCTGCCAGTAGTTCCGCTACGCATTGCGCTGATCACAAGTGTTGGTAGTGCGGCACATGCAGACACATTGCATGAGCTTGAAAATTCGGGAATTGGATTTGAAATTTTTGTCCATGATGTGCGCGTGCAAGGTGATGCTGCGGTGCCAACAATTGTGGATGCCATTGCGCGGATGGGCCGTCGTGACGACATCGACATTGTGATGCTGGTGCGCGGCGGTGGATCAAAAGTTGATCTATTGGCATTTGATTCCGAAGAGATCTCGGCCGCGATTGGCAAGTGCGCTAAACCAGTGTTTACAGGTATTGGTCACGAAATCGACTTCAGCATTGCAGACGAAGTTGCGTATCGGGCTTTTAAAACACCAACAGCTTGTGCTGCAGGAGTTGTCGAAGTGGTCCAAGAGTTTGTGCAAGCGACCGAACAGGCGTGGGCCGACATCGCGAGTAACGCAAGCGAACTCTTGCAAGCAGCAGAACACAATTTGAGCGAGACGGCTATAGGTGTGAAAAACCTGGTGACCACAGCACTCGCCCGCTCCTTAAGCAATCTGGATGTGAAGGCAGACCGTGTGCGACGACGACCAGCAGAAGTACTTGGTATTGCAACCATGACGGTGAAGGCGATTGCCGACCGAGTGCGACTGCTCGACCCAGTCAATACCATGGCCCGTGGGTGGTCAATCACTCGCAATGACAAGGGTGAAGTGGTGCGCAGTGTCAAAACGTTGTCAGTTGGGCAACAACTGGTTACTTCATTTGCGGATGGGTCTGCAATGAGCGCTATCGAATCGATTGAGAAAGAAGGAAAATAGTGGCATCAACAAAAAAGCCTGCGTCAAGTGCAGCAAAGGCGAGCACGCTCGACGCAAACACTGGCTACGCAGAAGCGATTGAAGAACTCGAATCAATCTTGGCCGAACTTGAGAGCGATGATGTTGACGTGGACGAACTTGCGGAACATGTGCAACGTGCTTCGCAGTTGATTGAGTTGTGCCGTGAACGAATTGGCAAAGCAAAACTTCGCATTGAAGAAGTCGTTTCACAACTTGAAGCTGACTAAGTAGAGAGTTTTTTGATGATTGCACCAAAGGCCCCACAGTCACTTGCACACATTGCTGCGCGGGTCGACGCGAGGCTGCGCACATTGCTCGACTTGGAGCATGCGCGTTGGACAGAGATTGATGAAGACCTTGGTCCCCCACTGGCCGAGATCAGCCGACTTGTGCTCACTGGTGGCAAGAGGTTGCGCCCAGCATTTTGCACATGGGGTTTTGTAGGTGCTGGTGGCGACGCCACAGACCAACGCGTTGTGGATGCCGGTGCTGCACTCGAGCTACTACACGCATGCGCGCTGTTTCATGATGATGTAATGGACGGGTCTGCAACTCGTCGCGGCGAACCAACAACTCACACCAAATTTACGGAGCAACACGCAGCCAGTGAATGGGCGGGCGAGTCGCGACGCTTCGGTGAAGGCATTGCCATCTTGGTTGGCGACTTGGTGCATGTGTATGCCGATCAGTTGTTGCAAGGTGAGCCGCATGCCGCATGGCAAGTGTGGAATGAAATGCGAATCGAGCTCAATGTCGGCCAATACCTCGACATGCTTGGGTCAGCAACAAGCGAACGAAGCCGTGCAAAAGCAGAGCGCGTGTGCAGATATAAGAGTGCGAAATACACGATTGAGCGACCGCTTCATCTTGGTGCAGTTCTTGCAAACCCCGATCGGGCAACCGAATTGATGACGGCATTTTCGGCGTACGGTCTCCCCCTCGGCGATGCATTTCAAATGCGTGACGATGTACTCGGTGCATTTGGCGATACGGCAACCACGGGCAAACCCGTTGGTGACGATTTGCGTGAAGGTAAACCAACTCCCCTGATGGCCATTGCTACCGAACACGCCAACGCTTCTCAGTTGGAGGTGCTGCAACTTGTTGGTCATGCGCGACTCACCGATGCCCAAGTCATAGATGTTCAACAGGTGATCCGTGAGACCGGCGCGCTGGATCAGCTTGAGGCCGAGATTTCGAATAAAACCGACGAAGCCATTGCGGCAATTCAACAAGCCCCAATAACCGATGTGGCCCGTGAAGAATTAGTGGCCCTCGCCGCATATGTTTCGTGGCGCTCGGTCTGATCAAAAACTGGCTAGTGACAGATAGCGTTTGAGACATGACCGTTACCGTGCGAATCCCCACCACCCTGCGTCCGCTTTCTGGCGGAGTATCAACCGTGCAAGTAGAAGGCGCAACACTTGCCGACGTGCTCAAAGGCTTGAACGACGCTCACCCAGGTTTCGCTGATCGCTTGTTTGATGCGACTGGCAACTTGCACAAGTTTGTCAACGTGTTTGTGGCAGATGATGATGTGCGTTACATGAATGGATTGAACACTGCAGTGCCTGCTGGTTCAACGGTCTCGATTATTCCTGCTGTCGCTGGCGGCTGAAAACTCTGCGCTGAGTTAATCAGCAGTGCTGCTTAGGCGGCAATAAGTTCGGGTGTGCGATCGGCAATTGTTGAAACCGATGCGTGTTTGCGCCACACAATCATGTTGCGACTGTGGGTCGTGATCCAGATAACGCTCATCACGATGAAACCAGGTTTGTTAAACACGATTGCATAGGCCAGCCACGGTGCCGAGCCAGTGAGCACCATGCCCCAGCCCCACCATTTGCGAGCGCCGACGAGCCACATGCCGGTGATGCCGACAAACTCGAAACCGAGCAGCACCCATGTCCACGTTGCTTCGTTATGCATGGGTTCAGTATCGCGCGTGATAAGCAACCGAAACCGTTGATCTTGTGGCACAATGGGATATATGGCAACGGAAATAGCGACAATAGACAAGATTGACAGAGAAATCCTCAGTATTTTACAAACTGACGGCAGAATCTCATGGCAGATGCTCGGTGACAAGGTGCATCTCTCCCCCAATGCCGTGGCCGAAAGGGTTCGCCGGCTCACCAAAGCTGGTGTGATTAAGGGTTTTAGGGTCGATATCAACCAGGCAGCCCTAGGCCGCACCCTTGAAGCTGTGATTGATGCCCGCATGGCTCACACCCAAGGGTTCGATGACGCCCTGATGAAGCGGGATGACGTGTTGTGGGCTGCCCACGTAACAGGGGAATCCGATGTGACGCTGGCTGTGGCCTGCGATGGCACGGCTGGCCTGGACGCATTCTTGCGCTGGTTACAGCGTGAAGGCGCTACCGAAACCCGCACAGACGTGGTGCTCAACAAGATTCGTTAGTCACACGAGCCACCTGTGGGCGGCTTCCCCGTTTGAGTTAGCAGTCTCGGCGGTAGAGTGCTAACGCTTATCCACATAGGTTTTTCGGAAGGAAATGACATGTCCAAGATCATCGCATTTGACGAAGTAGCTCGCCGAGGTCTCGAAAACGGGATGAATAAATTGGCTGACGCTGTTCGTGTCACCCTCGGACCAAAAGGTCGCAACGTGGTGCTCG